>JAEEGK010004701.1_pt1 | contig 33313 bp, 35 predicted proteins | sample 8958771 | NCBI WGS metagenome assembly JAEEGK01 (sample SAMN16246547, study PRJNA631951) | gut metagenome | biome: gut microbiome; feature: rumen; material: SC-attached | host: Bos | place: Iran: Karaj | collected 2018-10 | reverse complement strand
CCGGCTAATTTAAGCAAAACACCCAAAGTTATAAAATCTTCATCTTTCCTTAATTTAATGCTTTTTTGGACCATAAAAACTCCTGTAGGACTATTATATATTATATAAATAAAAAAGGGAATATTTTTATTCCCTTAGTTAACTATAATTTTAAAATAGTGTTTAATGGCTTAATAAGTACGCACAGGAGTGACAATTTGGACCACGGAATCATCTGAGGCATTTTCCACGATAAATGGCTTCATTTCGCCTACAAACGCGAATGTCACATCCGCACTTCCGAGCGCTTTTACAGCAGCTATCACAAATTCACTATTAAATGAGACTTTTAAGTTTTGGCCAACATATTTAAAGATATCGATTTTTTCAACAGCGGAACCAACTTGGCTAGATTTAGCAGAAATTTCCACGCCATCTTCACTCATTGTTAAATCAACAACGTTTTCTCTATCAATAGATAAGATGTTCGCTCTTTCAATAGCTTTCATTAAATCATTAGCGTTAACTTCTAATGAGTAATTAGTAATCTTTGGAACAATATTTTTAGTATTTGGATAATCACCAGCAATTAATCTAGTGGCCACGATTGTGGTACCGATGGTGAATAAAGCTTTTTTATCGCTAAAAGCGATATCTAAAGAATCTTTGCCTTCTAATAAGTGAGAGACTTCCACCATCATCTTTGCTGGAACGTTAGCTAAGAATTCAACACCTAATGGAATGCTGAGTGTTTTTCTAGCCATTCTAGCAGAGTCTGTAGCAGTTGCGGTTAAGACACCATCTTTAGCTTCAAGGTTTAAAGCAGTTAAGATAGGACGTTGTTCTTTTAACGATGCTGCGAACGCTGTTTGGGCAACTAATGTATTGAAATCATTAGCAGACATGCTTAATTGAGTACCTGTAGCATCTAAATCTAAATCTAAGTATTCATCGACTTTGACACAATTTAAGCGGAATTCTGATCTATTGTTACTGATTGTAGCAATTGTAGAATCGATGACATCTAAGGTAATTTCATCAGAATCGACTTTTCTAACAATGTCTGTGATAAGTTTAGCTTTGATTAAAGTAGAACCTTCTTTATAGTTTCTGATGATATCTTCTTCACCCAGTTTATAAGGAACTTGTGTTTTGATTGTAATATCTAGATTAGATCCAGTAATAAATAATCCTCTATCAGTTAATTCGATTTTTAAATTTTCTAATACTGGCATAGCAACTTTACTAGAAACTGCTCTTGCTGCAGTATTTAAGCCTTTGAGGAATTCTTCACGTTTAATTGTAAATCTCATATAAGTTCCTTTCTATTTTATATTTATTATTATTTATAATAATTATTATCGCGGTGGAAATTGTGGATAAGTCAATTTCTTCTCATTAAGTCTATTTTATCACAATAGGTTATCTAATTTCCATTTTTTATTAAAATAAAACTAATTGCTTTTAATTCTCTTTTGTAGTTCTTCAATTGCGGCCTTTAATGGTTCGTCAGTTTTCAACATATTTTCCACTTTCATGATGCCGTTCATAACAGTTGTATGATCTCTGCCACCGAAGATATTACCGATCTTACTTAATGGAACATCTATATTATTCCTAATTAAATACATGGCGACATGTCTCGCTAACGCTAATTGGCCGGTTCTGACCTTACCAGTTAATTGAGAAGGCACCAAATTGTAATAGTCTGCGACAACATTAATAATCTTGGTTTCAGATAGTTGTGTCGCGACGTTTTTAATGCCGGTAATATTTTGCGCGGCTTCAATCGCAACATCCAATGTAATCTTCTCAACTTGCTTGATTTGAGAGACGTAGAAAATTAACCTATTAAACGCACCATCGAGTTCACGAACATTGTTGCTAAATTTATCAGCATAGAAGTAAAGAACTGCTGGATCAAAGTTATCAATTTTAAGACCTTCATTTTCAATTTGTTTTTCAAGAATCTTTACACAAGTATCTTGGTCAGGGGTATTGATTTTGACCGTAAGTCCTTGGGTAAATCTAGTCACAAGACGATCTTCCAAACCTTTTAATTCAGTTGGTTGTCTATCAGAGGTGATGACGATTTGTTTGTTGCTATTAATCATTTTCTGATATACATAGAAAAACATCTCTTCTGTTTTAACCTTATTTTCTAAAAATTGAACATCATCAAACAAGAGCACATCAACAGTGGAGAAGAAGTCTTTTAGTGTCTCGTTTTCTTTTTCGCCTTTGACAAATTTTACATATTCTTCAACAAAGTCGTTGGCGTCGATGTATAAAATTTTCGCTTTTGGATTTTTGGCTTTGATCTTGTTACCAATGGCGTGTAATAAGTGTGTTTTACCTAAACCAGAGTTCGAATAGATGAATAATGGATTAAACACTTCGCCGGGTTTTTGAGAAATTAAGGATGCCGCGCGGTAAGCTTCTTTGTTGAAATCGCCTTCCACAAAAGAATCAAATGTTAAATCATTTTTGATTTCCGCATTCTTAAAGAATGATGTTTCTTCTTCTGTGTTATTTTGATTATTTAATTTGGCGATTCTACCACTATTAACATCACCTAATTGTTTGAAAACTAATTCATAACTAAATTCTGTTACTTCGGCAACAGCTTCTTTTAATAAATCTATATATTTAGAAGATAAAAGTCTTTCTGCGGTTAATGAATTGACGATAACTGTAATTGTGTCGCCTTTGATGTCGTTGATGTAGGTATCAGCGAAGAAAGAATCGAATATTTGCCTTTCGCCTAATCTCTCGTCGACTAGTTTTAATGTTTTTTGCCAAATCCTGGTCATTTCTGATATTGAACTGTTCATACTATTCACCCTGTTTCGTGTGAAACATTATAAAATAATTCACAATTATTTGATATGTTAAATTACTCATTTTTAAGTTTTCCACAACGCATATTTGAAATGTCGTACTATAGTGAGTTATCCACTTTTCCACATTCTTAATTTTGTGGACAAGTTTTCCACTTTTCCTCGACCGGTGGATATGTGGATTACCACCTATTCATGACTTTTTCTGCAAACCCTAAGAGGTCTTTGAACTCAATAACTTGGTTTTCCACTTTTATGGTTCCAGAGAAATAACCAAACACTTGATGCTGATTACTTTGGATGATCAAAACATTGGTGTTTGAATACCTATCGATAATTGGATTGAACGTTAAGCTGATATCACCATTTTTGCTAGTGAATGTCCAAGGACTCATAAAGTCATCTTTTCCATTTTTACCTTGAGGTATATTGAAAACTACATCCTCTAATTTATAAGCTTTGTCATCATAGAAAAACATATTCTCTGATGCAGCGCTTGTATCACCAAAACCATAGCCCAAATTAAATCCGATGTTGTGATTTTCGTAATTTGCGTTCAAACTTGACCAATACCAGGTGTTTTTATAAGTCCATACACCACGCCCCCAGTCTAAAACGCCCAAGGCCTTTTCACCCATCTCGTGAACTAGGTCGCCAAATTGAAATGAACCTTTTGCTTTCAAGAGATTTATTTTCTGATTGTAGTAAAAATGTCCCTTTTTCCTGAACGGAGTGGCAATCACCATTGACCCTTCATTTGTGGCTTCTAAGGTGATGTCACACTGAAAATCCTTGAGTTTTGCAAGGTTTTTGAGCTTACAGACCAAATGTCTACGTCCGTTTTTGTTCTCGAAAAGCATGTTAAAATTTTTGCCTTTGATCGAAACATCGCCATCTTCAGAAGAGGAAGGGAATCCGACTTTTCCGTATGTAAACCACACGATATACGATTTTGTGTGCTCGCACTTGTTTTTAAAATCGAGTACAGATACGGACGCCATTCCCATATATGAATTATCATCAATTGTTAATGCGACACCATATTCGTCATCGTTGATGAAATAGTAATCCCATTCCTTGATTCTACCTTTTAATCCCTTAATATCTTTCCTTCGGTATTCCTTAACCAAAGAAAAAGCGTAACCAGCTTCATTTAAATCACCCTTTTCATTTAATAAAGGGCCTTTGGATAACATATGTTGCATAAAACAAACCTCTATAAAACATTATATACCTCTTAATCATGAGATATAATCTCACTTTTAGATATTTGAGTAACTATAGGTTGCAAAATGGTGAAAAAAATATCTTTTGTTGACATTTATTTATAAATGCTATTAAACTTATCTCGCTATGTATAGGAGGTTTCTTTTATGAAAAGAACATATCAACCAAGTAAAATTAAACATCAACACAAAGCCGGATTCCGTGCTCGTATGAAATCCGCAAATGGTCGTCGCGTTCTTGCTCGCCGCAGAGCTAAAGGTCGTAAAAAATTAGCCGACTAATAGAGGTAATCTATGAAAGTTATTAATCGTATTAAAGCAACCGATGACTTTGCTCTAACGATTAAAAAAGGCAAAGCGCAGCGTAACCAATCGTTTGTCATCCACTACCGCACCAATGAATTTCAATATACAAGAGTCGGTATTTCTGTTTCTTCTAAATTAGGTAACGCTGTGGTTCGCAATCACATCAAAAGACAAGTTAGATCAATGTGTGATGAACTCGTTGATTATGAAAAACAACACACTGATATTGTTATCGTTGTTAAACAAGGCTTCCTTAATCGTACATTTGACGATAACAAAACGTCTTTAGAACAATTACTCAATTTATAGATAGGAACTATTAAATGAAAAAAAGAACAAAACTTACCATCGCAGGAATTGCAGTTCTTGCAGGCGCACTTCTTTTATCAGGATGTACAGCTTCGTTTTGTTCGGCTAACGACAAAGCGCATATTTTGTACGCCTTTGATTATGGCGTAAGTGATTATTATGATGCCGCAACCGATGCTGATGGCAATGCTTTAGAACCAGTATTTGAAGGCAACACCAACATTTATTACAAAGTTGTTGTTCCAACATCCACCTCTAGTGGTATTGGTAAAGTCAATGCTGATGCTAAAAAAGCAAACATTAGGGTACCATCAAATAATTACTTTGTAAAAATGGACCAATTGGTCTTAGAGCAAGCCCTTGAAGCAAGTAGCTTAGATAAAGCTACTGTTGGTTTTGAAGATGCTATTAAAGCGTTAGATAACTTTGGTTATCTTAAATACGCTGGCGATACTTTATGGGAAGGCTGGGATAACTTAAATAACAAGTTATTTGAAATGTCCCAAGATTCTTCAAGCGGTATCGTTTTAGACGACTTGCCAACAAATGACTACTTAACTCTTTATAAGAAAGACCTTAATGCCTTAATTAATGGTTACCGTTCATGTATCGCTATTACTGAAGGCGATTACGGTTACTACGGTTATGCTAATGGCGCTAAATACCGTGGAGAAGATAGAGTCTCTGTCCATATTGAAGCAAAAACATGGGCGTATGCATGGAAAATCAACGGCAAATTCACTTTCTTTGAAGGTTTACTCGTTTATCCAATTGCCTGGTTAACCGAAACATTTGTTGCTGGATTTAAAAACGCTGGCGTTATGGGTGGTCTTGCCCAATTATTAGCGATTTTTGCTATTACTTTCATTGTGAGATCATTAATGCTTGCTGTCACCATTAAACAAACAGCCGGTAACGCTAAAATGCAAGCCTTACAACCTGAAATTACGAAGATTCAAAACAAATATCCAAACTCCAACACCAACAATTATGAAAAACAAATGATGGCGCAAGAGATGAATAAACTTTATAAGAAGAACAAGATTAATCCTCTTAGTTCATTACTTGTAATGATTGTTCAATTCCCTGTGTTTATCTGCGTGTGGGGTGCATTACAAGGATGTGCCAGCTTGTCATCTGACTCATTCTTGAACTTACATCTTTCCGATAACATTAATACCGTTTTGTTTAACGGTACTAACTGGACTGCTGCTGGTGGATTCTGTGCTATTACAGCATTAATCCTCTTCCTTTTAATGGCGGCCGCTCAAGTTTTAGCGATGTTGTTACCACAATGGATTCAAAAACAAAAACGTAAGAAAGTTGCTTCTTTAGGCAAGAATCCTGCTCAACAAGATCAACAAAGTAAGATGAAAATGTTCACATACGTCATGATGGCTATGATTATTTTCATGGGCTTTATGCTCCCAGCCGCGATGGGCGTGTATTGGTTTGTCGGCGCCATTTTCTCACTTGTACAAACCCTCATTATTGAAAAAATCAATAGTGCGAGAGCTAAAAAGAAAGGAAATTAATATATGAAACAATATACTGGAAAAACAGTTGAAGAAGCCCTTCAAAATGCCGCTAGTGAAACCGGTATTGCTGTTGACGATTTAATTTATATCGTTTCTGATAAGAAAAAAGGTTTATTTTCAAAGAAAATCGTTGTTGAAGTCTACGACTTAGCAGACGTTATTAGATTCGCTGAAGATTACTTATTAGGTGTCACAGATGCTTTAGAAATTGAAAGCAGCGTTAACACCAAATTAGATGACCAAGTCATTCGTATTACCATTGATTCTACCCATAACCCAATTTTAATCGGTAGAAACGGTAAAACATTACAGGCCCTCAACGAATTAGTTAAATTAGCCGTTAGTAATCACTTCCACAAGAGATTCAGAATCTTATTAGACATCAACGGTTATAAAGATAGTAAATACTCTCGTTTAGTTCGTATGGCGAGAAGATACGGTCATGATGTGCAAAGAACAAAGACCACTTACACATTTGATCCAATGCCAGCGGATGAAAGAAGAGCTATTCATAACGCTTTAAATAACATGCCAAACATTCGTACCGAATCCATTGGTGAAGGTGCCCAAAGACAAGTACAAATTATTTACGTTGAATAAAAGACACCCTTTGGGTGTTTTTTAGAAATATCCCTTTATGTTTGAAACAATAGTCGCCTTAGCTACACCACCACTAAAATCAGCACTAGGAATCGTTAGATTATCTGGTGATGATGTTTTCGAAGTGGTCTCCAAATGTTTCTCTAAGGATTTGAGAGATATTTCTGAAAAAACAATTCTTTACGGTCATATCGTTGATGGAGATGAAAAGATTGACGATGTGGTCTTATTAGCGTACAAAGGACCTAAATCATTTACTGGTGAAGATTCTGTTGAAATCATATGTCACGGGTCCCCTCTTATTTACAAACAAATAATTGAGACGTGTATTAAAAATGGCGCCAGAATGGCTACAAATGGCGAATTCTCTTCACGTGCCTATATGCATAATAAGATAGATTTAGTGCAAGCCGAGGCCATTAATGATGTCATTAACGCCACCACTAAAGAAGCTAAGAATTTAAATCTTTTATCTTTAGATGGTAAAACCAGTGATTTAATTAGACCAATTAAAACAAAAATCGCAGATATTCTATCTTTGATAGAAGTTAATATTGATTATCCAGAATATGAAGATATTGAGGTCGCTAACAAAGATAAGATTATCGCTATTGTTGATGAATTAATTCCTCAGATCAATACATTGGTAGATGATGGCCAAAAAGCCAAAATTATCAATGAAGGTGTTAAGGTTGCCCTTGTTGGTAAACCAAACGTTGGCAAATCATCACTTCTCAACGCCTTTTTGGGTGAAGATAGGGCTATTGTTACCGAAATAGCAGGTACCACACGTGATGTTGTAGAAGGTCACGCCAATATTGATGGTGTTGTTTTACATCTATTTGACACAGCTGGTATTCGTGATTCAGAAGACAAAATAGAGGCCATAGGTATTGAAAAATCCAAGAAAACAATCAAAGAAGCTGATATCGTAGTCGTTGTTTTAGATAGTTCTTCTGATTTAGATGAAGAAGATCAACAAATCCTAGAATACACAAAGGAATATAATCCAATTGTTGTTTACAACAAAGATGATAATAGCAAACAATCTGATAAGTTATCTATTTCCGCTTTAAATAGCCAAATAGAGCCACTTATTAATGAAATTAAGGAAAGAATAGGGATTGATGAAAAAGTCTTCTCTAAACCAGCTTTAAATAACACAAGACAACTAGGTTTACTTAGCAAAGCTAAAGAATCTTTATTAAAGGCTAAAGAAGATGCCTTAAATGACTTAACTATTGACTTAATCGCTACATCCTTATTCGATGCATATACTTCAATTTTAGAAATATTGGGCGAAGCCAATCAAATCGATCTTTCCAAAGAGATTTTTGCCCGTTTCTGTGTAGGAAAATAATGAAAATAATTGATACACACTGCCACTTAAATGATGAAGCGTTATATAAAGATTTAGATAACGTTATTTCTCGTGCAAGACAGGCGGGTGTAGAAAAAATGGTGGTTGTTGGCTGGGATGAAGCTAGCTCTAAACTCGCCATTAAAATCGCCGAACAATATGAATTTATCTATGCTGTTATCGGTTTCCACCCGGAAAACATCTTCGATATTGATGATGAAGTGCTTTATAAGACACTAAATTTGTACAAACATCCAAAAGTAGTCGGTATTGGTGAAATTGGGCTCGATTATCATTGGACAAAAGACCCAGATAAAAGAGAAATCCAAAAAGAATTCTTTATTAAACAAATAAAATTCGCCAATGAAGTTGGCTTGCCAATTTCTATCCATAGTCGAGAAGCTTTTGCTGATACATTGGAAATCTTAAAACAGTATCCTCCGAAGTATAGTGGCGTCATGCATTGCTACTCTGGAAGTGTTGAAAATATTCAAGATATAATTAACCTCAATTTGTACATTGGATTAGATGGTCCTGTGACATTTACTAATGCAAAAACCCCGAAAGAAGTAGCGGCCGAAGTTCCACTTGAAAAACTCGTTGTTGAAACTGATTGCCCTTATTTATCACCGCATCCATTAAGAGGAACAGTTAACGAACCAGCCAATTTATCTTTAATTGTTGACGCCATTGCTGATGCGCGTCAAATGTCAAAAAAACACCTATTAGATGTTTTATACGTTAACTCCTGTACTCTATTTAACTTATGAAATTGTATCTAGATGGTGTTTTGGTTGTAGAAGGAAAAGAGGATGCTTCCTATCTTTCTAACTACATCGACTCCGAAATTGTGGTGGTCAATGGTTTTGAAATGGCTGATGAAACAATAAAATATCTCAGCGGGAAAAGAGTTATAGCCTTATTGGATCCAGATGAAGCCGGTCAAAAAATTAGAAAAACTTTAAACACCAAATTAGATGATGTTATTAATGTCGAGATTGATATCACCAAATGTGTAAGAGGTATTAAAAACGGTGTAGCGGAATGTTCTATAGAAGAAATAGTGGCCAAATTGCAGGCTTATTCTATAAAAAACCCTGCAAAACTCCAGCGAATTCGAGAATCAGATCTATTTGAATTGGGCTTGATAAATGGTGATAGTGCACTTAGAAATTTCGTTTGTCGAAAACTGAATCTAGGCAAATGCAACGGCAAAACTTTATACAAACGTCTCAATGCCAACAACATATCTATAGAACAACTCACTCAAGTTGTGGAAGAATATAAACATGGAAATTAATCGTTCGAACGTTTTTGAAATCGCTAATAAAGCTGACCTTAAACCAGATAAGGATTATGGCCAAAACTTTTTAGTTGAACCACAAATATGTGAACGTATAGTTAATGCATTAAATTTAAATGACAATGACAAAGTCATTGAAGTCGGACCAGGACTTGGATCATTAACACATTACTTATCCTTATATAATAATGAATCTACAGTAGTGGATATCGATCCTAGAATGGTTAATTTTTTAAGAATTGTTTATAAAGACAATCCAAACATCAATGTTGTTGAAAACGACATCCGCAAAACCGATGTTTATGAATATACAAAAATTATTGGTAATTTACCCTACAATATTACAACCGAAACCATTCAATATTTCTTGCTCAACGCTAAATCCGCAAGGAGAATGGTTTTCATGATTCAAAGTGAGACTCTTGCTCATTTCTATGACGTCAGTGGAAAAGAATACGGGCCAACTTCTGTCCTTATCCATCTCTTAGGAAGTATCAAAAAGCTATTTACGGTGAAAGCAGGTTCTTTCTATCCAGCTCCTAAGTGCAGCTCCTCTGTTTTTGCTATTAACATCGATCCTTCTATAGTTAGAGAGGCAGCTATTAGAGCCTTTAAGGTTGCGAAACAATTATTCATAAACAGAAGAAAAACAATCTCCAACAATTTGTTAAATTATCTTAAAGATAAAGAACTGGTTAATAAGGTTTGTGCTGATTTAAATATTGATCCTCTTTTAAGACCAGAACAAATCGCGCCAAATACCTACCTACGTATTTCTGAATATCTTAAGGGCATTAAATAATTACCCACTAAAAGTATTTTAGAAACGTGGTATTATAATATTAAGCATATGAGAAATTTACACATTCGTAGTTTTGCTAAGATTAATCTTTGTTTAAACGTTGTTAAAAAAAGAGAAGATGGCTTCCATGAACTTGATGGAATTATGCTTCCAATCAGCCTTCATGATTCTTTAGTTATCTCCAAATTAACTAGTGCCCCAGATAATTATGTCACCGTGGATGATTTTTCTATCGGCACATTCAACTACAACTTAGCGACTTTCTCTATTGATAAATTACAAGCGAAATACGGATTCAAAGACAAATTCAGAATCCTTATTCACAAAGTCATTCCAATTCAAGCTGGACTAGGCGGTGGTTCTTCTAATGCCGCTTTTACTATGAAAGCAGTTAATTCAATGCTTAAATTAGGCGCCACCGATGAAGAATTAGAGCAATTAAGCAAGCCTTTAGGCGCTGATATCCCGTTCTTTATCAAATGTAAGCCAGCTAGAAGCCAAGGAATTGGCGAGAAATTAACACCCGTCACCGTTAAAAATAACTATTACGTGCTTATTGTTAAGCCTGAAGCTGGCTGCTCTACAAAGGATATTTTTGCCGCTGCTGATTCAATGAATTTAAAGATTTGTGATGTAGACGGTATTGTTAAAGCCTTAGAAGAAGGTGATGACGACTATTTAGCGGAACACATCTCTAATTCTTTACAAGATCCAGCTATCTCTTTAGTGCCAACAATTCAAACCATCATTGATGAGTTAAAAGAAAATGGTTTAAAAATTGTTCAAGTAACCGGATCTGGTTCCGCAGTCTTTGCTTTAAGCACAGATAAGAATTTGTTAAAGAAAGTTTTGAAAAAACTTGAAGATAAATATGAAGTAGAACTTGCTAGAGTTCTCAAGTAAAGGAGTCTTTATGGATAAATATGTAGTCATTTTGGCCGCTGGTAAAGGTACCGGCATGAATTCACGTGACCCAGAACACTCAAAAGTTTCCTATCCAATGTTAGGCAAACCAATCATTAACTATGTTATTGATGCTGTCAAACCTCTTGATCCGAAACAAATCGTCACGGTCGTTGGTTTCGGCGGTGAATTAACAACAAAGCTCGTCGAAAATGAATCTGAAGTTGTTTGGCAAAAGAGATTGTTAGGTACAGGCCACGCTGTTTTACAAGCAAAACCATATTTAGATGGCAAACCAGGCCAGACATTAGTTATTTATGGTGATACTCCATTAGTAGAAACAGATACCCTCCGCTCTATTTTCCATATTCACGAGAAAAACAGATATGACATGACTGTTGTTTCAGCGGTTTTAGATAACCCAAAAGGCTATGGCCGTATTCTTAGAGAAGATAAGAGTAATCGTATCTTGGCAATCAGAGAAGAAAGCGACTGCACATTCCATGAATATGAAATTAACGAAGTTAATACAGGTATCTGCATTATCGATAACGAATTGTTATTCAAATATATTGAAAGATTATCGGTTGATAATAGTCGTCACTTGTTCTACTTATCCGAATTAGTTGAGCTCTTAATTAATGATAACTATCATGTTGGCGTTTTCGTGGCTGAAGAAATGAAGGAAGTCTATTCCATCAACAACAGAATTCAACTTGAATACGCTACAAAGATTATGAGAAGACGTGTTAATCATAGATTAATGCTTTCTGGCGTCTCTATTGACGACATTGATTCCACATATATTTCGCCTGACGTTCAAATTGGTCAAGACACAGTTATCAAACCAAACACAACCATCTTAGGAAAATCCGTAATTGGCGAAGCTTGTACTATTGGTCCAAACGTCAATTTGAACAACGTTGAAGTAGGTAATGATAGCGAAATTTTGTTCGCTGATTTATCTGATGTGAAGGTCGAAAACGCTGCAAAAGTCGGTCCTTTTGTGGAAAAACACGGTAAATAAGCATGCAAATCGTTGAAAGTTTTGGCAAAAATATTTTCGTCGGAAAACAAATGATTGGTTACATCGATCGTGAAGGTATTTTCATTAACCGCCAAAAATTTGCCGACATTACACCAGACGGAATCATTTCTTATAACCAACAAAAAATCGGTTATGTAGATGAAGATGGTTACATCATCATTAAAGGGAAAGAAGTCGGGTATATTGATAACGACAACAACTTTGTTTTCTATAGTCTCAGCATGTAGGAGGAAATTTTATGATTGCTATCGGTATTGATATTGGTGGTATGTCTATTAAAGGTGCGGCTGTTGATAGCAATGGTCGTGTATACGAGAAATTCTCTATGCCTTTTATCAAAGGTGAACCTGGAGAAGTTACCATTCGTAAATTAGCTGAAATTGTAAAAGAATATATCGTCGCCAATGGCTTAGAAGGCAAAATTGCAGGTATTGGCATTGGCAGCCCAGGCACACTTGATGTCAAAAACGGCATTGTTAACTATGCCAACAACCTCGGCTGGAACGAACTTCCAGTCGCTAAACTCATGCAAGAAGTCCTTCCATATCCTGTTAGGCTAACTAACGACGCTAACGCAGCCTCTCTTGGTGAAGCTAAATATGGTGCTGGTAAATCATACGAAAACATCATTATGCTCACTTTAGGTACCGGTGTTGGTGGTGGAATTATCCTTAACGGTAAATTGTTTGAAGGCAACGAAGGCAAGGGTGGTGAATTGGGTCACACCGTTATCGTTGTGGATGGTGAACAGTGCACTTGTGGTAGAAAAGGTTGCCTAGAAGCATATGCCTCCGCCTCCGCTTTGATTAGAGATACCAAAAAAGCTATGCGCTCAAACAAAAGATCTTTAATGTGGAAAATCTCACCAGATATTGAACTTGTTAACGGCAAACTTCCATTCGAAGCGGCAAAACAAGGTGATGCTACCGCAATTAAAGTATTAGATGACTATGTTAAATATCTTGGTGAAGGTATCTTAAATTACTGCAATATCTTTAGACCAAATATCATTGTTCTTTCTGGTGGCATAGCAAACGCTGGAGATTATCTATTCGATAGAGTTAATGCTTACGTTAAAGAAAGAAATTATGGATATAAATCAACACCAGAAGTCAAAATCGTTCCTGCGGAATTAGGATACGATTCTGGCAAGATTGGTGCTGCAGCTTTATTCTTTGAATAAAAAGGAGAAATTATTATGCAATTAGTTATTATGGCCGCTGGTATGGGCAGCCGCTTTGGCGGGCTCAAACAAATGGAACCAATGGATGAATATAATCATTTCTTATTAGATTATTCCATCTATGATGCAAAACGCGCTGGTTTCGATAGCGTGGTTTTCATCATCAAGAAAGATTTCTATGAAGATTTCAAAAACACCATTGGTAAAAGGGCGGAAAAAATCATTAAAGTCGAATATGCTTTCCAAGATTTAAACGACTTGCCAGAAGGCTTTAAATGCCCAGAAGGTAGAGAAAAACCGTGGGGCACTGCACACGCTATTTACGCGTCACGTGATTTAATCAAGGAAGACTTTATCGTCATTAATGGTGATGACTTCTATGGCAAAGAAACATACGAAGTAGCGTATAACTACTTAAAATCATTACCTGCTAACAGCAAAGGTAAATACGCTATTGTCGCATTTGAAGCTAGAAATACTATGACCGAAAATGGTGCGGTTAAAAGAGGTGTGGCCTTTGAAGATGAAAAAGGCAACTTAGCAAAGCTAATTGAATCTTCTATTTATAAAAAAGGCGACATGATTGCTTGCGAACCATTAGATAACACACCATATTTTGAAGTTAAGCCAGAACAACTAGTCTCCATGAATCTCTTCTGCTTCAACAAAGATCTCATTAACGAACTTAAAGAGAAATTCCCAATCTGGCTAAAAGATAATATCAATGTTCCTAAATCTGAGTTCTTAATTCCAACAGTGGTGGATGAACTTGTTCACGAAAATAAGGCCACCGTGCGTTTATTATCCACCCCATCAGTGTGGTTCGGCGTCACCTATAAAGAAGATAAACCAGGTGTGGTTAAAGCCTTAAAAGAACTCGTTGCTAAGGGTGTTTATAAACCAACTCTTTATTAAAATAAAAAAATTAAAATTTTACTTTATAAAAGTCCTCTGTGATTCTATCATTATTGCATAGGACTTTTTTATTTATTCGAAAAGTCCTTCAAGAATAAGTCATGAAAACGCTAATCATCTTATCTGCAATGCCTGGAAGTGGTAAATCTACCTGGGCAAAAAAATATCAAGAAGAGCATCCACATACTCTGATTGTCTCTTCTGACCAAATCCGTTATGAAATAACCGGTCAGATGCAAGACTTTTCGAAACAAAAAGAAGTATGGGAGCTTTTTTCTTTAAGAATCCATGAATACGCGAAGAAATATGATGATGTGACCGTTATTCTTGATGCATTAAACGATTTAAATTGTTTAAGAGAAAAATACGTTAAAGAAAATCCTGAATTTGATAAATATGAATTAGTGGTCTTCCCAAGAACCATTGAAGAAATCCGTTATTGGAACAAACAACGCAAAGAATGTTCAATTGTTCCTGATGATCAACTAGAAATCCTAGTCAACAAATGGGAAGAACCATCTGAAGAAGTTATTAAACTATTTGATACAGTACACGAAGTTCGTTGGTAGGGGGTGCAAATATGAACGGAAATGTTAGAGATCCAAATATGAAGCGTATTAATTCTAAAGAATTAGCAGACGCTTATATCGCGGAGCAAATCAAAGAAATTAAAGAACAAGTCGGAGACAAAAAAGTGCTATTAGCGCTTTCCGGAGGCGTCGACTCATCAGTATGCGCAGCATTATTGATTAAAGCCATTGGTGATAATCTAACATGTGTTCACGTTAATCACGGCCTTTTAAGAAAAGGCGAAAGCGAACAAGTTATTAAAGTATTTAAAGAACAATTAGGCGCCAATTTAATCTATGTTGATGCTGTTGGTGAATTCTTAGATGCCTTAGCGGGTGTTGAAAATCCAGAACAAAAGAGAAAAATTATCGGTAAAATCTTCATTGATGTCTTCGCTAGAGAAGCAAAGAAGCTAGACGGTATTGCTTTTTTAGGTCAAGGCACTATTTATCCAGACATTTTAGAAAGCAAAGGTATCAAAGCTCACCATAACGTTGGTGGTCTTCCAGCGGAACTCAATTTTGAATTAGTCGAACCAGTTAAATTACTATATAAAGACGAAGTCAGACAAGTTGGTGAAGCCTTAGGCTTACCACATAGTATGGTTTATCGTCAACCATTCCCGGGCCCAGGATTAGGTGTAAGATGTGTAGGCGCTATTACACGTGATAGATTAGAAGCCGTTAGAGAATCTGATGCTATTTTAAGAGAAGAATTCGCTAAAGCGGGTTTAGACAAACACGTTTGGCAATATTTCACCATCGTCCCACCAATTAAATCTACCGGTATCAAAGATGGAAAACGCACATTTGAATGGCCGGTTGTGATTCGTGCCATCAATAGTGTGGATGCCGTTACAGCGAGCATTGAAGAGATACCTTATTCTTTACTTGCAAAGATAAGAGATAGAATTTTGAGTGAAGTTAAGGGTGTAAATCGTGTATTATATGATTTAAGTAATAAACCAGTCGCCACTATTGAGTGGGAATAGGAGAAAAACTTATGCGTGAGAATCGTGAAATTGTTTTATCTGAACAGGAAATTCAAAACATTTGTAATGACTTTGGGGCCAAATTATCCAAAGAATTAGAAAATGAAGAAAAAACTCCATTGTTTTTAGGCGTTATGAAAGGTGCCTTAAACTTTATGTTTGATTTAATCAAGCGTATTGATAGACCAATTTTCACCGACTTCATTCAAATCTCTTCTTATGCTGGTGTGCAAACCACAGGCCATATCAATCTAAAAAAAGATTTCGATATGGATATTAAAGACCGCACAGTCGTCGTAGTGGAAGATGTCGTTGATACAGGTATCTCTATGAAATACCTTATCGATCACTTAAAGGAACACTATCAACCAAAGAGAATCATCATTTGCTGCTTATTTGATAAAGAATATGCGAGATGTGAAGATATTAAAATTGACTATGTCGGTAAAGTTCTTAAAGAAAATTGCTTCTTAGTTGGTTATGGCCTTGACTATAACGAATTAGAAAGAAACGTTCCTTATGTTTATATCGCTACCCCAGAAGATATCGACAGATGGAATGAGGAGATTCAAAAATAATGAAAATATTAGAAGATAGAATTCTCGAAGATGGCGTTATTATAAATAACGATATCCTCAAAGTTGATTCATTCATCAACCACCAAATTGATGTTTCTTTAGTGAGAGATTTAGCCAAAGAAATCAATCAAGAATTTAAAGGTTTTGGCGTGAATAAAATTTTAACCATTGAAACAAGTGGTATTGCTTTTGCGTATGCGGTTGCTGAAGAAATGGGCAATCTTCCATTAGTCTTTGGCAAGAAAAGAAAATCAATCACTGTTGATGAAAATGATGTTTATAAAGCAGACATTAAATCGTTCACCCGCAATACGGTTTCCACAGTTACAGTAGCCCATAGATACTTAAATCCAGGCGACACGGTATTGATTGTTGATGACTTTTTAGCGGAAGGTAATGCATCTTTAGGCTTAATTGATCTCTGCAATCAAGCTGGTGCGAAAGTGGTGGGTGTTGCTGTCGCTATTGAAAAGGGTTTTCAACCTGGAAGAAAGAGACTCGAAGAATTAGGTCTCAAAGTTTATAGCGGCGCAAACGTCAAAGCATTCGTTGATAATAAACCAGTATTCTAAATATGAAATATTTAAAAGTGCTTCTTTTTGGTATATTTGCAGGCTTAGCCATTGGCTTAGGTTCTTTAGCGTACACCGTGGTAAGTGCCTATCTTACCGATAGAGGCGGACTCATTTTTGCGTCCGCTTTATTCTCAATTGGTTTGATTCTAGTTTGTGTTTTAGGCCTTCAATTATACACAGGTAAAATTGGTGTTGTTTTTGATAACCGAGAAAAAATCGCTGAAAACGCGATTGCTCTACCTATTATGCTAGCGGGTAATGCGATTGGTGCATTTGGTTTAGGTGTTCTTTGCTATTTAATTTTCAAAAACATTCCAGAAGTTGCCACACGTATCGAAGCTATTTCGGTTGGCAAAACCGCATCTAATACAGTGTTCCTCCAAGGTATTTTCTGCGGTGCATTAGTGTACATAGCCGTCTATTTGTTCAAAAATCTCCAAAATTGGGGCATGAAAATTATCGGAATTATCGTCGCGGTAACATTATTCGTATACTGTGGTTTCCAACACTGTATCGCTAATATGTTCTACTTCGGTATGGCGTTTAATTGGAACATTGATATGCTCTGGAATTTATTGATCGTTATACTCACAAATAGCATTGGCGCTCTTTTAGTTAGATGCTTGGTACATTTAGCCGCGATTATTTCTACTCCAAAAGAGAAAAATGAAGACGAAAAATAAAGTAAAAAAATAAACAAATAATTGCCTCGCTGAGGCTTTTATTTTGCCCTTCTCTCGCGTGTTTCTTCTTTAATAAAAATACCCGCGAGGATATTTGTAAAAAAACAACTTTTTTATATAAAAAGCCTTTAAATAATAGGTTTCGTAGTATAGACTAAATATGTCAATGAATAGAAGTTGACATTCGTATAATTCCCTAATTGGTGGGGAGTCTCTACGCTAGACCGTATAATCTAGCACTACGAATTACTTTTTTAATTATTAAAAAGTTTTCTTGTTGGTAGAGGCTCCGATTAGTGGAGCTGTTTTTTGTTTAAAGGAGTAAAGAAAAGGAAAATGAAAAACAATGTTCTCAAAATCGTAGCTCTTGGTGGTTTAATGGTGGCCGCCACAGCATCTCTCGCTGCCTGTGGTAATAGTGGTAGCGGAATGAAAGTTGGATTAATTTGCTTACATCCAGCTGCATCATCAACATATGACAAAAACTTTGTCGAAGCGTTCAAAGCCAGCGCTAAAAAATTAGGTTTTGATCCAATCATCCGTGAAAACGTTCCAGAAGGTGAAGAATGTCAACAAGTCGCCGAAAACTTAGCAGAAACTGGCTGTAAAGTCGTCTTTGCTGATAGCTTTGGCCACGAAGATTACATGATTGAAGCCGCTAAAAAGTATCCAAAGGTGCAATTCTGCCACGCAACAGGTACAAAAGCTGCTGCCACAAACTTGAAAAACTATCACAATGCTTTCGCTCAAATTTATGAAGGCCGTTACCTCGCCGGTGTCGTTGCTGGTTTAAAATTACAAGAAATGATTTCTGCTAAACCAGAAACAGCCCACAAAGTTGGTTACGTTGCCGCTCACCCATACGCCGAAGTTATGTCTGGCTATACAGCCTGGTTCTTAGGTGTTAGAAGCATCGTTAACGATGTCACAATGGATGTTAAATACACAGACTCTTGGTATGATGAAACAGCCGAAAGAACAGCCGCCAACGCTTTAATCGAAGGTGGTTGCGTTTTACTCAGCCAACACGCTGACTCCTATGGTGCTCCATCCGCTTGTGAAAAAGCTGGTGTTCCAAACGTTTCTTACAATGGTTCTACAGCTGGTGTTGCTCCAGAAACATTCTTAATCTCCTCCAGAATTAACTGGTCCCCATACTATGAATTAGTCGTCAAGGCCGTTCAAGATGTCGAATCTCCAGAATTAGCCAATATCCCAGCTGACTGGGCCGGCGGTTTTGCAGAAGGTGCTGTTGAACTTTCCGAATTAGGCAAAAACGTTGCCGAAGGCACACAAGCCAAGATTGACGAAGTCAAAGGCAAATTAGAAAACGGTTCCTTACACGTCTTCGATTGCAGCAAATTCACCGTTAATGGTGAAGCTCCAAGTGAAGCCAACATGGCTCCAAGCAAACAATGGACATATGACTATCCAGCTGGCACAGAATTCCTCAAGGGTGGTTACTATCACGAATCCGATTATCGTTCTGCTCCAAGCTTCGATGTCCTCATCGATGGCATTAACGATGTTGGTCACGTTACTCCAGCTGCTTAATTAATAGAATTAACCGATAGTTTAGCGGGGCCTTTGCGCTCCGCTAAACTTTTACTTGTCAATCATGGAAAAAGATTTAGCTATTGAATTAAAAGGCATTACCAAAACTTTTGGTAGTGTTGTTGCTAATCATAATGTTGATCTCAAACTATATCGCGGTGAAATCTTATCTCTACTTGGTGAAAATGGTAGTGGTAAGACTTCATTAATGAACGTTTTGTCTGGTATTTACTATCCAGATGAAGGCGATATTTTCTGTAACGGTGAAAAAGTTTTAATTAAATCACCAGCAGATGCCTATAAATATCACATTGGTATGGTTCACCAACACTTCAAATTAGTGGATGTCTTTTCTGCGGTTGAAAACCTAGTGGTGGGCTTAACTAAAAAAGACTTCCAAGAAATCGCTGAAAGAGAAGGAATCGAATATACCTACAAAGGATTTAATTTAAAGTCAAACGCTGAACGTATGAAAAAGATATGCGAACAGTTTGGTTTTGAAATAAACCCTTGGAAAAAAGTCTACGCCATGTCTGTTAGTGAAAAGCAGACTTTAGAAATTGTTAAAGCACTCTTTAGAGGCGTTGATATTTTAATTTTGGATGAACCAACCGCTGTTTTGACTCCGCAAGAAGCAGAAAAACTCTTTGCTATCTTAAGAAATATGAAACAAGCGGGTAAATCCATCATTATCATTACCCACAAATTAAACGAAGTTTTAGAGATTAGTGATCGCGTCGCTGTTCTTTGTAAAGGTGAAGTCGCTGGCGACATTATGACTAAAGACGCCAACGAAGAAATTTTAACGGAAATGATGGTGGGTCATAAAATCGATCTTAATATTCGTAGAGATGAAATACCAAATACTGGTGTTCGTTTAGAAGTTAAACACTTAAATTTGAAGAATGTTAACGGAAGAGAAATCTTAAAAGACATCAATTTTGAAGTATATGGTAGCGAAATTCTTGGTGTAGCGGGTATTTCTGGTAGTGGTCAAAGAGAACTACTTGAAACCATCGCGGGTTTAAACAAAAACACTGACGGTAATCTTATCTTCCATAACCCAAAAGAAGAAAAACCAGTTACTTTCTACCATAAAAACATCAAACAAATCCGTCAATTAGCCGCGGAAGGTAAAGTGCACTTATCTGGTCAATTTGGTCCTCTTGATTTAACACCATACAACAACAAACAAATCACCGAGATGGTCAATAACCAACAAATTATCTTCTATAAAGACGAAATCATGGAATTAAAAGGCTTAAAACCAATTGAAATTCGTGATTTAGGTGTCAAATTATCATTTGTTCCAGAAGATAGATTAGGTATGGGTCTTGTTGGTAACATGGACTTAGTGGATAACATGATGCTGAGAAGCTTTAGAAAAGGTAAAGGCAGAATATTACATAGAGAAAAGCCACAACAATTAGCCGAATTCCTTGTTAATGAATTAGAAATTAAAACACCAAACTTACATACTTCTGTGAAAAAGTTATCTGGTGGTAATATCCAAAAGGTCTTAGTGGGTAGAGAAATCTCCTCTAATCCAAAAGTCTTAATGGTGGCTTATCCAGTTAGAGGTTTAGATATTAACTCTTCATATTTAATATATGAACTTATCAACAAACAAAAAGACGCTGGAACAGCGGTCATTTATGTTGGCGAAGATTTAGACGTTATTCTTGCATTATGCGATCGTGTCATGGTCATGCGTGATGGCGAAGTGGCAGGCATTTTGAAATGCTCTGAAACAAATAAAAAAGAAGTTGGTCTTCTCATGACCAAGAAACAAGATAATGGAGGTGTCGTTAATGAACAATAGTAGTGGCATTAAAAGAGAACCATTAATTCACATCTCCCGTAGAAACGATATTACTGGTTGGAAGATGGCCCTTGTTAAAGGTATCTCCATCCTTGTCGCTTTAATCTTGTGTGGCCTTATTTCTAGTATCTTTGCTCCAGGTAGCTTCTTTAAATTCTATGAATATGCATTCCAAGGCACTTTCTATTCTTTGAATACCACGTTAGCGACATTATGGAACGCGGCATTATTGCTTTTAATTGCCGCGGCTATTACTCCGGCTTTCAAAATGAAGTTCTGGAATATTGGTGCTGAAGGACAAGTTTTAATGGGCTGCTTTGGTGCGGCTATCGTCATGAAATTCGTCGCTCCATATTTACCAAATGTCATCGCTTTATTACTCATGCTTGTCGCTGCAATCGTGTTCGGCGCTATCTGGGCCTTTATTCCCGCCGTTTTTAAGGCCATTTTCAATACGAACGAAACATTATTCACATTAATGATGAATTACATCGCTATGGGCTTTATTGCCGCGTTTTCTTTGAAATTCAAAGCAACTGGTAGTACCGCTCTTGGTGTTTTAAACGCTGATACACATGCTGGATGGATCCCAGAGATTTTTGGTTATAAGTATATTATCAACATCGTTGTTATCGTTTTAATCGTTGTGGGTATCTGGTTCTTCCTTAAATATAGCAAGCAAGGTTATGAAATCGCCGTCCTTAACGGTAGTGTTAGAACCGCTGAATATGTTGGTATCAACGTTAAGCAAGTTATCATGCGTACGCTTATTATGGCGGGTGCCTTATGTGGCATCGCTGGATTCTTGATTGTAGCTGGTGCTTCACATACTGTTAGTGATACGTCCGCAGGTGGGCGTGGTTTTACTGCGGTCATGATTAGCTGGCTAGGTCACTTCAATCCATTAGAAATGGCTTTATATGCCTTCTTATGTGCGTTCGTGACAACTGGTAGTAGTAGTGCCGCTGGTAACTTAGGTTATAGTGGTGAAGTCGCCAGTGTTCTTTCTGGTTTATTCTTCATGTTGATTTTAACTAGTGAATTCTTCGTTAACTTCAAAGTGCGTTTCAATTTCAAACATAAAAATAATAAAAATGATGGGGATATGAGTGAATTACCGCCACCAAATCCCCCACAAGAACCGAAATTAAAGGAGGCAGAGCAATAGTATGTTTTTAAAGATTATTATTGATTCTATTCGTTTTGCCACCATCCTTTTGTTTGGTTCCGCTGGTGAAACAGTAACCGAAAAATCAGGTCACCTTAATTTAGGCACACCTGGTGTTATGTGTATGGGCGCGATGGGTGGTGCAATTGGTGGATTCATCTATTTGAATGCCATCGGTGGAGCAGCGCACGCTAATCCATTCTTGTCTGTAATAATACCGTTATTATCCTGTGTTCTCTTCGCGGGTCTTACAGGTGCTTTATTCTCATTCTTAACCGTGACATTACATTGTAATCAAAACGTTACAGGTTTAGTTATTACCACTCTTGGTGTTGGTTTATATCCATTTGTGATTTCTTCTTTGAAGAACTCTTTAGATTATGTCATCATTGATGGCTTCTCAACTATTGCCCGTAATTATTTTGGTCATTTATTCCCAGAATCATTTGGTAACGCTAATTGGTTCACACAATTATTCTTCTCACATGGTTTCTTAGTGTATATCGCTATTTTAATGGCGTTAGCGATCGCTTTTATCATGAAGAGCACACGTGTGGGCTTATTCTTAAGAACCGTTGGTGAAAACCCATCCGCTGCTGACGCTGCTGGTATTAATGTTGATAGATATCGTTATTTAGCCACGATTATTGGCTGCGCTATTTCTGGCTTAGGTGGTTTGTTCTACTTATTTGACTGGTGCGGTGGTGCATTCGAATTCGTTGTCGATTCTTATGGTTGGTTAGCGGTCTCCCTTGTTATTTTCGCGATGTGGAGAACTGATATCGGTATGGCGGGTTCCTTCTTCTTTGCCTTCTTATACATCCTGCCAAAATATATGAATGTTTCTGGTCCAGATAAAAAGATTATCGAACTCATTCCATATTTCGCTACAGTTGTGATTTTGATTTTAACTAGTATTTTCAATAAAAAAGAAAACCAAGCACCAGCGGGGCTTGGTCTATCGTACTTTAGAGAAGATCGTTAGTAAGCTTCTACAGGGACAATTGAGAGAACCTTATAGTCTTTTAATAAGTCTCTTCCCTTTAATGGTGTTAATTCGATGTAGAAGATGATGCCTGCTACAGAAGCGCCACTCTTTTCAACAAGTGCGCTTAACGCTTTCGCGGAACCGCCTGTCGCTAATAAATCATCAACGATAAGAATCTTTTCACCTGGATTTAAAGCGCCTTTGCTAATTTCTAAGGATTCTGTGCCATATTCTAAAGCGTAATCAATTCTTAAACCTGGAAGTGGCAACTTACCTGGTTTTCTGGCTAAAATAACTGGCTTTTGAATTTGTAAACCAATTGGGACACCAAACAAGAAGCCTCTTGCTTCTGGGCAAATAATCTTATCAAATTCAGGAACGTTTTCCTTAATTTCATCAACCATCACTTCAATGGTCTTTTCACAGTATTCTGGATTTTCAAATACTGGAGTGATGTCTTTAAAAATTATACCTGGTTTTGGAAAGCCTGGAACATCGCGAATATAGCGATCCGCAAGGGAAATAACTTCTTCTTTTTTAGTCATAATTAGTACCTCAAGAGCAACAATTAATTTTACTATATTTTGAGTGCTTTCTCAACGAAACATATTGAAAATTTAGACACTGAAAAACATATAACTGTGACATTTTACATAATGAATAACATGAAACAAAAATTTGCTAAAAAACCTTTTGCATTATGCATGCACATTTGGTAATCTTTTAGGCAAAGGATTGCCATGGAGAAACGCATTAGAAGAGTCAAGATTCCTACCGCTTTAGGGGGATTCTTCCCTCTCGATAGTCTCTCTGTCGCTATTCGTATTTGTTGATTTGACCCCTTAGTGTCGGGTCATTTTTTTTGCTCGGAAGGAGAAACAATTATGGCAAAAACAAATCTTATCTACGATGTAGAAGACAAGCCAAGTTGGGGAAGAACCATCGTCTTCGCATTACAACAACTTTTAGCCATTATGGCTGCTACTATTGCCGTTCCAATGATTGTCGGTAATGGTATGAGTACATCTGCCGCCTTATTCGGCGCTGGTGTTGGTACAATCGTTTACTTACTTTTCACAAAATCAAAATCACCAGTCTTCTTAGGTAGTTCTTTCGCTTTCTTAGGAAGTATGTTCGCTGCCTTCGGTGGTGCCTATGCTGGAACAACACTTGGTTTCTTAGGTCTCATCATTGGTGCGGTCTTCGCTGGTTTAGTATATGTCGTCTTAGCGTTAATTTGTAAATTCTGTGGTACAAACTGGATTTCCAAATTAATGCCAGCCGTTGTTATTGGTCCAACAGTTGCAATCATCGGTTTAAGTTTATCCGGTAACGCTGTTGCTAATGTTTTCGGTTATGGTTCCGTTGATGCCTTTGCGGCAAGTGGCGGTGTTGTTAATTGGCACGTTTTAATCTGCGTTGTCGTTGGTTTAGTGACATTATTAACCGTTATCATTACTTCAGTCTTCAGCAAACCAAAAGGTTTCTTAAAATTAATTCCATTCGTTATCGGTATTGGTGTTGGTTATCTTTTAGCCTTAGGCTTCACAGGTCTTGGCTTCGCTCTTGATAAAGAAGCTTTAAAGATCATCGACTTCAGCATCTTCACAAATGCTGGCTGGGATAAATTTGTTGGTGGTTGGTTACCAGATTTCACCTTCATCAAAGCATTCACTGCTTTCACAGATGGTAGTGACTTCTCTAACTTTGGTCCATATATTGGTACCATCGCCGTTGCTTATGTTCCTGTCGCATTCGTCGTCTTTGCAGAACACATTGCTGACCACAAGAATTTAAGCTCCATCATTGGTAGAGATTTATTAAATGAACCAGGCTTACATAGAACACTCCTCGGTGATGGTGTTGGCTCAATGGCCGGTGCCTTCTTCGGTGGTGCATGTAATACCACATATGGTGAATCCGTTGGCTGTGTTGCTATTTCCGGTAACGCTTCCATTAGAACAATCTGGGCCACAGCATTCATGGCTATCGTGCTCAGCTTCTTCTTACCATTCTCCACATTACTCGCTTCCATCCCAACCCCAGTTATGGGTGGTGTCTGTATCGCTTTATACGGCTTCATCGCTGTCTCTGGCTTAAAGATGCTCCAAGGTGTTGATCTTGGTGATAATAGAAACTTATTCGTTGTTTCCACAATTTTAATCGCCGGTGTTGGTGGCTTTGCTATGACATTCGTTTTACCAAACGCCGCTGGCTCAATTACATTAACAGAAGTTGCTTGTGCTTTGATTCTTGGTATAATTGTTAATGTAATCGTTCGTCTTAAAAAAGACGATGGTGACAAAGCTGCTGAAGCCGCTCCTGCGGAAGAACCAGCAGAAGAAAAAGTTGAGGAATAGTTAAAATGGTCTTTGAAAATTACCCAAACGTCACAATTCTTGATCACCCATTGATCACTCATAAGATTACTAAGCTTAGAGACAAAACAACTAAGACCAGCGAATTCAAAATGCTTGTCAAAGAAGTATCCGTATTGGAAGGATACGAAGCATTAAGACATGTCGAAACTCAATTAGTGGAAATTGAAACCCCAATTGAAAAGACAATGCAACCAGTTGTTAAACGTAAACAATTATGTTTCGTCCCTATCCTTAGAGCGGGATTAGGAATGGCGGATGGCATGTTGGAACTCGTTCCAGGATGCACATGTGGTCATATTGGTTTATACCGTAACGAAATTACCAAAGAACCAGTGGAATATTACTGCAAATTACCAGCGGATATTTCCGAAAAAGACGTCTACTTAGTGGACCCAATGCTCGCCACTGGTGGTTCTGCGATCGACGCAGTGAAGATGCTTAAAAAGCATGGCGCTAAAAAGATTACCTTCATCTGCATTATCGCCGCTCCAGAAGGTGTCGAAGCATTCTGCAAGAAATACCCAGATATTCCATTATTTATCGGCGCTCTCGACCGTGAACTTAATAGCAATGCTTATATTTGCCCAGGTTTAGGCGATTGTGGTGATAGAATCTTTGGTACCACAAACGGTACAACCGAAGATAGACCAATTATCTAATTTCTAAACTTTAAAAATTTAAATTCCTTTCAGTTGAAAGAGGGAAAGAAAGTCATGAAAAACAAAGAAAAAACTTTATTGTTCTCTTTGACATCTTGTGAAGAGTTGACCAACAAGGTGTGCGAAGAATTGGGCATTAAGAAGAGTTGCGCAATCGTTAAGAGATTCGCAGACAACGAAATTTTTGCCCGCGCTTGCCCTGATTACGATATCAAAGGCAAGGATTGCATCATTATCCATTCCACATGTCAGCCAGTTAATGACAAATTAATGGAATTATTGATCTTCATCGATTCCCTTAAAAGAGCGGAAGCCAGATCAATTACCGCGATTATCCCTTATTTCGGATACGTGAGACAAGATAGAACCATTGACTTTGGTGATCCAATCAGTGCGAAGCTCGTCGCTAACTGCTTAAGAGCAGCGGGCTGTAATAGAGTTATCTCTGTAGATTACCACAGTGGTGCAATGGAACCATTCTTTGAAGGAATGGAATGCAAAGAACTATATTCATCTTCTGTTTTTGCTAAATATTACCGTGAACGCTTAAAGAAATTTAGAATCTCTCTAGACGATATTGTCATCGTTTCTCCAGACAAAGGTGGTCTAGAAAGAGCTAAACACTTATCCAAAGCGTTAGGCGATATCCCAATTGCAGTCTTAAATAAATACCGTCCTGAACCAAATAAAGCCGTTATTACTAACATCAAGGGTGAACCTGTTGCTGGTAAATACTGCTTAATGATCGACGATATCATCGATACTGGTGGCACAATTATCGCAGCCAGTAAAGAATTATTGAAGAACGATGCGAAAGGTATCTTAATCTGTGCATGTCATGGCATCTTTTCCAAGAACGCTCTCGCTAAGTTATATAGATGTGGTATCTTAGATATCGCCATCAGTGACTCAATCCCACAAGAAGAAGACGTGGTGTCTATCGTTTCCTTAGCCCCAGTCATCGCTAAATGGATTGACGAAAACTATTAATAACTAAATAAATCAAACAAAGCGGTTCTTAATGAATCGCTTTTTTTTATTTAATCTTCGATTATTACTTGCGTATTTTTATTTACGCAGGTATCATTTAAGTATGAACGAACTTAGAAGAAAAAGAAAAGATTTAGAGATTACGCAGCTCCAAGCCGCTAATGCGTGTGGGGTTTCTTTAAGAACATATCAAACATATGAAGAAACTCATAATTTCAATACCACCTATAAAGAATTAGTTAAAAAACTTGATGAGATGGGTGTGTTAGATGGTAGCAATTATATTGTTAGTGTTAGAGGAATAAAAAATATTTGCAGACAACTATTCCCCACAAAGTATCCAGAAATAAAATGTGCGTATCTATATGGCAGTTACGCTAGAGGCGAAGCAACAGGAAAAAGCGATATTGATATAATCGTTGTTTTAGATAAACCAATGGGATTGAAATTCTTTGGCATTGCAAGCGATTTAGAAGAATTGCTCCATAAAGAAGTTGATCTCCATTCATATGAACAATTAGTAGACAACGCCCCGATGATAAAAGATATTCTTGTAGAAGGCATCAAAATATATGGATGACAAAATAATTCAAAGAATTGATGCTCTTTTAGAACGAATCGATTACGTTCGAATAATGATGGACGGAGCATCGTTCAATACCTTTGTTAATGATAGAAAACTATTAGATGCAACGGCTTTTTCTATTTTGCAAATTGGGGAGAGCATGATTAAATTTGAACACCTGTTAAAGGATAAATATCCAGAAATTCCGTGGGCAAAGGCAAAAGCGATGAGAAATGTTATTGCGCACGATTACGGAAATGCAGACCCTAAAATAATTTATCGAACTGCAACTACTGATTTACCGGATTTAAAAAAACTTTTTCTGAAAGTTAAAGACGATGTTAAACAGATTTCCGAAAACTCTCTTTATACAGAAAGATTGTGGCTCAGACCTTGGGACGATGTGGACGCTAAGCAACTATTTGAATTGGCCAAAGACCCAGAAATTGGTTATTGGTGTGGATGGGAGCCCCATAAAACGCGTAGCGACTCCTTGTTTGCAATTCATAATTTTTTGCAAATCAAAGAAACTTATGCCATTTGTCTAAAAGATAGCGGCAGTGTTATTGGTTCAATAGGTCTTAAGTTTGATGTGAGCGTAATTCAAAATATAGGCGAATGTGAACTCGGATTTTGGATTGGAAAGCAATATCAAAGAAACGGCTATGCTTTTGAGGCGGCCAGCGAAGTATTAAGGCACGCTTTTATTGACTTGAAAACTGAGACTGTTTGGTGCTGCTATTTTGAGGGCAATGATAAATCAAAGTTTTTGCAAGAAAAACTAGGATTTGCTTTTTTCAACAAAGAGGAAAAAGAAGGCCGAAAAAGGTTTGTAAATATACTCACAAAAGATAAGTGGCTAGCAAGACAATAAACAAATTATTGATAGACTAACGTAAAGAAAAATTGACACGTGTTTTTATTCACAAATACGCACGCATAATGTATAATTTCATAGTGTGTTTTTCCTCTCCGGAAAGACTTAAAGGAGATACCTATGAAATACGATGTCGTGATTGTTGGCGCGGGTCCAAGCGGATACTTTTGTGCTTATGAATTAGTCAAAAAGAATCCTGAACTCAAAGTAATGCTTATCGACAAAGGTCTCTCTATCGAAAATAGACATTGTCCAGTTTTAGAACATAAATTAACTAGATGCCCAAAGAACGCTAAAGGCTATCAAGAATGCTATCCAGCTTGCTCAATCACTAATGGTTTCGGTGGTGCAGGTGCTTATTCGGACGGCAAATTTAACATCACTACAGAATTTGGTGGTTGGCTACAAGATTACATCGATCCAGATGATTTGATGAAACTCATTCACTATGTCGATGAAATCAACCTTAAATATGGCGCCACTCCAGTTATTACTGATCCATTCACTCCTGAAGTGAGAGAAATTGAAAGAAAAGCCATGTCTGTGGGTTTAAAGCTTTTGCATAGTAAAGTTAGACATTTAGGTACTGAAGAAAACTTAAAAATCTTAACTAGAATTTATTTTGACTTAAAAGAAAAAGTTGATTGTTGCTTCAGCACCGCCGTTAAAGACGTCATCATCGAAGATGGTCAAGTCAAAGGCGTTGTCACTGATAAAGGCTATCAAATTGAAGCGGATTATGTTTTATTAGCGGTCGGCCGTGAAGGTAGCCAATGGTTAACAGATCTATTTGAAAAATATCATATCGAAATGACCCAAAACCAAGTTGATATTGGTGTCCGTGTGGAATGTCCAAATATGGTCATGGAAGATATCAATAAACACTTATACGAAGGCAAGTTCTTATTTAAAGCCTCTACTGGTAGCACTGTGAGAACATTCTGCTCCAATCCAGGTGGTCACGTCGTTATGGAAAACTATCAAGGTGTCGTTAATGTTAATGGTCACTCTTATAATGATCCAAAACTTTCTAGTGAAAACACTAACTTCGCTTTATTAGTGACTCATCACTTTGAAGAACCATTCAAAAAACCTAATGAATACGCGTTAAAAGTTTCTTCTTTAGCGAACCAATTAGCATGCGGTTCCGTTTTAGTGCAACGTTATGGCGATATCAAACAAGGTAGACGTAGCACGGTAAAACGTATCAACGAAGGATTTGTAAGACCAACCTTAAAAGAAGCTGTACCAGGCGATTTGGCCCTTTGTTTGCCACAAAAGACGATGCAAGCCATCATCGAAATGATCCAAGTGCTCGACTATATCACTCCTGGTATCGCTACCGAACATACATTACTTTATGGTGTTGAAGCTAAATACTATAGCTCTCACCCAGAAATTGATAACAAATTAGAAGTTAAAGAAATAAAGAATCTCTACGTCGGTGGAGATGGTGCTGGCTTAACAAGAGGCTTAGCCCAAGCTGGTGCCTGTGGTGTCTACATTGCTAGAAACATCCTTGCGAAAATACGTAAGGAGAAAAAATAAAGGAGAAACATTTTATGAGATGTGTTGGTGTCACTTCTAGAGGGATTAGGCTTCCCGTGTTAAAAACTGGTGACGACATTAAGAGCATTGTCGTCGATTCAGTTTTAAAAGCCGCAGAGAATGAGGGATTTAAGTTCCATGATCGCGATGTTGTCGCAATCACCGAATCAATTGTCGCCCGTTGCCAAGGTAACTACGCTTCAATTGATGACATTGCTAACGATGTTAGAAAGAAAACCGGTGGCGACGAAGTAGCGGTCATTTTTCCTATCTTAAGTAGAAATAGATTTGCTATTTTGCTTAAAGGTATCGCTAAAGGCGTTAAGAAAGTCTACTTAATGCTTTCCTATCCAAGCGATGAAGTTGGCAACGCTTTAATTACTTTTGATCAAGTTTATGAAGCCGGTATCAATCCTTATAGCGATGTTTTAAGCTTAGAAAAATATAGAGAATTATTTGGTTATAGAGTCCATGAATTTACTGGTGTCGACTATGTCGATTACTATGTGAATTTAATTAAAGAACAAGGCGCCGATGTCGAAGTCATCTTCGCCAATAGAGCGGACGCTATCCTTAAATACACAAAGAAAGTTTTAACTTGTGATATCCACACAAGATTTGCTTCTAAGAGATTATTGAAAGATAAAGGCGCAGAATTGGTCTTATCTTTAGATGATATTTTAACCGAATCCGTTAATGGTTCTGGTTATAACCAAAAATATGGTTTATTAGGTTCCAATAAAGCCACAGAAGAAACAGTCAAACTCTTCCCAAGAGATGCGCAACCACTCGTTGATGGTGTCCAAGAAGCTTTATTAGAAAAGACTGGCAAACACATTGAAGTCATGATTTATGGCGATGGTGCATTCAAAGATCCACAAGGAAAGATTTGGGAATTAGCTGATCCAGTCGTCTCCCCATTCTTTACCCCAGGTTTAAAAGGCACACCAAACGAACTCAAATTAAAATACCTCGCTGATAATGCCTATAAAGGTTTAAAAGGCAAAGAATTAGCGGACGCCATTAAAGAAGATATTAAAGCCAAGGAAAAAGATCTTGTGGGTAATATGGTTTCCGAAGGCACAACTCCAAGACAAATTACCGATTTATTAGGTTCACTTTGTGACTTAACAAGCGGCTCTGGTGATAAAGGCACACCTGTGGTTTTAATCCAAGGATACTTTGATAATTATGCCGACGAATAGAAAGAAACTCGCCTTCGATAACAAAAAATATTTAAAAGTCCAAAGAGACGCCATTTTAAAACGCATTAAATCCTTTGGTGGCAAGCTCTATCTTGAATTTGGTGGCAAGCTTTTTGATGACTTCCATGCATCTAGAGTTTTGCCTGGTTTCGAACCAGATTCAAAACTTCAAATGTTATTAACATTAAAAGATGACGCTGAAATCGTCATGGCGGTCAACGCTGACGACATCAGATATAACAAAGTCCGCAATGACTTAGGCATTACTTATGAATCTGAAGTTGAAAGATTAATCGATGCTTATCAAGCCGCTGGATTATATGTTTCCAGTGTGGTCCTTTGCTTCTATGAAGATAATCCAACCGTGAAGCAATTTGCGCAAAAACTCCGCAAAAACGGCATAAAAGTGTACAAACACTATCGAATTGTTGGTTATCCACAAAATCTAGTTAGTGTCTTTGGTAGCGATGGTTTCCAAAGAAATGATTATGTGGAAACAACCCGTCCATTAGTGGTGGTGACCGCTCCAGGTCCTGGTAGTGGTAAGATGGCCACTTGCTTATCTCAACTCTATCACGATATGGAAAAAGGTATTAAATCTGGTTATGCCAAATATGAAACATTCCCAGTTTGGAACCTTCCATTATCTCATCCAGTTAACTTAGCTTATGAAGCCGCTACAGTTGACCTCGCTGACGTTAACATGATCGACCCATATCATTTGGCGGCCTATGGCAAAACCGCTACTAACTACAATAGAGATATTGAAACATTCCCATTATTAAAGACCATCTTCGAAAAAATTTATGGTTCTTCTCCATATCAATCACCAACTGATATGGGTGTTAATATGGTAGGCTTTGCTATCGTAAACGATAAAGCGGCTTGCGAAGCCTCTAAACAAGAAATTATTAGAAGATATTTCCAAGCTAAAAAGAATGTCTTCTTAGGCAAATTCAATGATGACACAATTGTTAAAGAAGAAGCTTTAATGGGCGCTGTTGGTGTTACAGTTGATGATCGTCCAGTTGTTAAGGCCTGCTTAGAAAAAGCTAAGAAGTGTAAAGAAAGAGTAGTGGCCATTGAACTTCCTAATGGCAAAATCATCACTGGGAAACGTTCCATTCTTTTAGGTGCTCCTGCTGCGATGCTCCTTAATACGCTTAAGACATTAGGTAAAATCGATGATTCTATCCACTTAATTTCACCACACGTAGTTGCTCCTATTAGCGATCTTAAAACTGGACCATTAAAGAAAGAAAACCCACGTATCCGTAGTGAAGAAATCTTAATTGCCTTAGCTATTCAAGCTAGCAGCAACCCGTTAGCCGAATTAGCCCTAAAACAATTACCAAAATTAAAAGGTTCAGAAGCGCACTGTTCTTGTATCCTCTCTGATGCAGACTTAAGAACATTAACTGCTTTAGGCATTAATGTCACAGAAGAACCTGTGGGCTACGCGCATAGACTTTACTTCCAAAAGTAATTTAAACAAAAAATAAAAGAGGCGCCTATTCAATTAGCGTCTCTTTTTGTTTATCTTCAATCTTTTTATCAAAGTATCGATATATGAAGAATATTGCTATGCCTGCGATAACCATAATAATGGACCAGAATTGTGATGGTGTTATATTACCAATAAAACTACCTCGTTCATCGGCTCTGAAGAATTCAATAATAAATCTCCAAATACCATAACTTACTAGGTAAATCGCCATCGTGTCTTTTGATTTGAACTTAAACAAGAGGACGATAAGCACTGCGGATAACACGAATAAGAATATTGCTTCGTATAGTTGGGTTGGTACGACAGTAGTGCTGGCGTTATGGCTATACACCCCATACCA
>JAEEGK010004700.1_pt1 | contig 33313 bp, 27 predicted proteins | sample 8958771 | NCBI WGS metagenome assembly JAEEGK01 (sample SAMN16246547, study PRJNA631951) | gut metagenome | biome: gut microbiome; feature: rumen; material: SC-attached | host: Bos | place: Iran: Karaj | collected 2018-10 | reverse complement strand
CAAGGCAGGTATTAATAATAAGGTAATGAGAGTTGATACCGTCAAGCCCCAGGCGACAGTGATACCCAGCGAGTTCCACATCTCGGCACCTTCGCCGCGACCGATGGCCAAAGGAATCATACCCAAGACAGTGGTCAGCGTGGTCATCAAGATAGGACGCAGACGCGAGCGGGCTGCTCTCACAGTGGCTTCCTTGACATCGACACCACGCTCTTCCAAGAGGGTGATGTAGTCGATGAGCACGATACCGTTCTTCACGACGATACCCATCAGAATCAAGACACCGACGAAGGCCATGGCACCCAAGGCGGTGTTGGTAGCCCACAGACCGAGCAGCACACCAGTGAAGGTGAAAGGCACGGAGAACATGATGACAAAAGGCTTCATCAGGTTCTCGAACTGCGAGGCCATCACAATGTAAACCAAAATGATGATGAGGATGAGCAAAGTGAGCAGGTCACTGAACATCTCCTGCTGGGTTTCATAGTCACCGGCGATTTTGGTCATAATCTCGGCGGGGATATCAGTGTCATCGATGACTTCCTCGCACATCTTCACCACATCACTCAGCACTTGTCCCTTGCCGACGACGGCAGTGACACTTACCATACGCTCACGGTCCTTACGCTGGATTTGAGGCGGTGTCAATGACTCGACCACTTCGCCAAGGTCGCCGACGCGGACTGGCTGTCCGTAGCTGTTGTAAATCTTGATGTCTTCGATGTCTTCCACGCTTTTGCGGAACTCGGGAGCATAACGCACGCGGATGTCGTATTCCTCACCGTCCTCGCGGTAGTAAGAACCTACCGAGCCGTTGATGCGGTTCTTGACGTAAGTGGCTGCCGTGGTGCTGTTCAAGCCGTTGAGGGCGAGTTTCTCGCGGTCGAAATCAACTTGATATTCAGGCGTGTATTCGTCACGACCCACAATAACTTGCAGGATACCTCGGTCGCGAAGTTTTTGCGCAATTTCGTTAGCCACATTGTCGGTGGTGGTGAAATCGTAACCATATACTTCAACCTGCACAGTGCTCATGCCACCCATGCCGCCCATACCTTGGCTGACATTGGCTTTCTTGATTTCGGGCATGGCGTTGAGTTTGGTGCGGATCTCATCAGCCACCTCGCTGGTCATGCGCAACCCTGCCTTGCGACGTTCGGTCTTGGTGCCAAGACGGAGGTTGAAAGACATGATGTGCGTGCCGTTGCTGCGCATTGAAGCAAAGGCGTTGTCAGAGTCGGCTTGACCGAAACTATAGTTGCAAATTTTCACTTCGGGAATCTGCATGAAGTCTTCAGCAAGACTCTTGGCGAGAGCACCAGTGACATCCTGTCCCGTACCCGTCGGCAGTTCGATGTTGATGCTCAGACGGCCTTCGTCCATCGTGGGCATCATTTCAGTCTTCAAGGTCGGAGCAAGGAAGACAATGGACAAGACGAATGCTGCCAATATACTGAAAACAATCACCTTGCGATGGCCAAGGCACCAGTTGATAAGGCGGGCATAGCCGTTGCTGATGGCATCCAAACCTTTGTTGATGGGGCGGAAGAGGGCTTTGTGGAACTTGCTCTGGTGCGGGTTCATCACCAGCATCTTGGAACACATCATCGGTACCAAGGTTAATGCACCAGTGGTGGAAACAATCATGATGATGGACACAATCCAACCCAACTGCTTGAACATCACGCCTGTGGTACCCTTAATCATCGTCAAGGGCAGGAACACCGCCAACATGGTCAAAGTGGAAGCGATAACGGAGAGTTGCACCTCTTGGGTGGCATGTACTGCAGCCTCCTTGGGCTTCGAGCCACGTTCGATATGTGTGGTGATGTTCTCCAACACCACGATGGCATCGTCCACCACCATACCGATGGCAATGGTCAGTGAGGACATGGAAATGATGTTCAGCGTGTTGCCGGTGGCAAACAGGTAAATCAACGAAGCCAACAGTGAAATCGGGATGGCCAACACAATGATAAAGGTGGCACGCCAACGACCCAAAAAGACGAACACAACTAGCATCACCAAGATGAAGGTGATGAAAATGGTGTCTCGCAGGTTATTAATGGTGTTTTGAATGGAAGTGGAGCCATCAACAATGATGCTCAACTTGACATCTGAAGGCAAGGTAGGTTCAATTTGTTTCAGTTGCTTTTTAATACCCTTGATAACGTTGACAGCATTGGCGTCGGTTTGTTTCTGAATCATGATGGTGGCACCTTGGCGGCCATTGCTGAACGACTCCTGGATGCGTTCCTCCGATCCGTCGATGACGGTAGCCACGTCGCGCAGATAAATAGGTGCAGTGCCGCGTGAGCCGACGATGACGTCTTCCATCTCCTTGGCCGAGGTAAACTCTTTTTGGATACGCAGGCTGTAGCTATTGGAGCCGATGTCGATGTAACCAGCGGGCACATTGCGGTTTTCGGTGGCCAAAGTGTTGGAAATACTCTCCAAGGTCAGGTTGTAGGCCTCAAGCTTGTTCGGGTCGACATAGACTTGGATTTCACGCTTCGGTGCGCCATTGGCACCCACTGTACCTACGCCGCTCACACGTGCTAAAGGTGTAGTGATGCGGTCTTCAATGATTTTGTCCAAGGCGGGCAGACTCTCTTCTGCGGTTACACTAAGGAGCATGATGGGCATGTCCTCGGCGTTGAACTTGAACAGGACAGGGTTGGTCGCACCGTCGGGCAGGTAGTTTCTGACCACATCGATTTTGTCACGCACGTTGTTGGTGGCGGTCTCGATGTCGATGCCGCTCTCAAACTCCAAGGAAAGCACTGAGGTGTTCTCACGTGAAGTTGATGAGAGGTGCTTCAGGTCGGGGACGGCATTCAGTGTGTTCTCCAAAGTCTTGGAAATGTTGGTCTCGATATCGGCGGCACTGGCTCCTGGATAGGAGGTCATCACCATGATGAAGTTGGTCTCCATGTTAGGCAATTGGTTGATGGAGAGGTTCATCAAGGAAAAAATGCCGAAAATGGCGATGGCGACAAACACCAAGGCTGTCGTCACCGGATTATTTACTGCTGTTCTTTGTAAGCTCATCTTTTTGTTGTTTAATTGTTTGATGTTGAATTGTTTAATTGTTTGGCGATGCCGCTTTGGTCAACACTTCAACAATTAAACAATCAACACTTCAACATTCATTTCACGGTAACACTCACTCCGTCCTTCAGTCTCACCTGTCCTTCAGTGACGATGCGGTCGCCTTCGTTGATGCCGTTGACGATTTCATAACGGTTGCCGAGGCGTCTGCCGAGTTCCACGAGGGTGTATTTCACGGTGTTGTCGGGCTGGAGCACATAGACGAAATGCTCACCAGAGCCTTGTTGCTTTACGACAGCGACGTCTGGCACAACTACGTTGTGGTTGGTGCCGAAGTTGGCCGTCACGCGGGCAAACATGCCGGGACGCAGTCTTTGGTCGGCATTTTGGCAGATGACCTCAACGGGGAAGGTGTGGGTGGTGGCACTGACGGTGGGGTAGAGCAGGTTTACTTTGCCCTTGAATACCTCATCGGGGTAGGCATCCACGGCGATGTCGAACTCCATGCCTTCATGCACCTGCGTAAACAGGCTCTCCGACACGTTGACGAGCATCTTGACGGGTTGGATTTGTTCCACAACGAAGATGGGTTGCGCCATGCTATACATGTCACCTTTGTCGTAGTTGCGGGCAGTCACCACGCCGTTGATGGGGCTGCGGAGGAAAGTGTTCTCAGCCAAGTTCTGGTAGGTCTTTTGCGTCACGTTCAAGGCCAATTTCGCCATGTCGTAGTCGGACTGGGCGATGGCACCGATTTCATACAGTTGGGTGAGACGGGCCAGTTCCGTCGAGTCGTTGACATACTGCATACGGGTCTTGGCGAGGTTGACGTCGTCCATCTTGGCCAACAGCTGTCCTTTGCGCACCCTCTGACCGACTTCAGCATTGATGCTCACAATACGTCCCGCCGTTTGCGACACGATGTTGTTTGTGGCGTAAGGTTCGATGTTGGAAGTAAAGGTGTTGGTGACATCGACATCTTCAGCCTGTGCTGTGATGACGCTGACCACGGGAGCGGCTTTTTGGGTGTCCTGTCCTGTCGGAGTTGCAGTGTTGGCTTTGTCTTTTTGTCCGCAAGCCGTAATCAATGCGACAACGGCAAAAGCGATGATACTGAGTTTGAGGTATTTCATTGATTTATATTTAATTATTCAAGATTTAACATTCAAAATTTAAGATTCAATATTCAAAATTGGCTTTCAGCTCTCAGCCGTTAGCTTTCAGCTTGCAGTAACTAAGCTGATAGCTGACGGCTGATGGCTGCAGCTTTATTCTTCCTTTCCGATTAATTCGTCAAGTGAGGCCTTGGCCACCATAAAGTTGTAAACCGCTTGGGCTTGCGTGAGTTGCGACTGCATCAGGGCCACTTGGGCATCGTTCAGCTCGACCATGGTGGCCTTGCCGACTTCGTACATCTTCTCTGAGATGTCGTAGCTCTTTTGTGCGATACCCACCGTGGCGTTGGCGGCTTGGTAGTTCTTGATGCAGAGTGCCATCTGGTCGTTGAAGTTGCGGATGGAAATGCGCAGGTTGCGTTCGGTGTCTTCGCGCTGCAAGTCGAGCATGCTCTTGTTGATTTTGCTCTGCTTGATGGTGTAGTGTTTTTGTAGGCCGTCAAAAACAGGAATGGAGAGGTTCAAAGCAGCGGTCGAGGAGGGGAACCAACGGAGTTCATCGTCGCCCATGGCGCTATAGTTGTAGTTGATGCTGGCTGCAAGTGTGGGAAGGTATTGCTTCTTTTGCATCCTGATAGTCGATTCGAGCATGCGGCCTTGGATGCCGAGTTGCAGCAACGAGCTGTTGTTGCTGAGGTCGTCTTCCGAAACGTATGGACTGAGCATCTGTGCGGTATAGTCGTTCAGGTCGCCGACCACCTCCACATTGGTGTCGAGGTTGATGCCCATGACAGCTTTGAGTTGCCAGGTGGCCAACAACACTGCATTTTCGGCGCTTGACACATTGGGCTCGGCATTCATCATCGTGACTTGGGCACGCAGGCGTTCCACTTCGGAGGCCTTTCCCACATTGAAACGTTGCAAGGTCTTTTCGTAGTTCTTTTGGGCGTTTTCGTACACGTTCGAAACCACATCAAGTGATTTTTGGGCTAACAGTACCGCATAGAAAGCCTGTTTCACTTGCTTGACCATGGCAATCTTTGAGGAACGGGCTTTTTCTACGGCCAGCTCCACATCCATACCCGAGAGTTTGAGGCTTTCCCAAAGTTGGGCGTTCACCAAAGGCATACTGGCCGAAGCCGAGGTGTTGATGCTGTTGTCGCGACCCACCTTAATCTCCATTGCCTGACCACCCATGTCCATCACCATCACCTGTTTCAGCAAGGTGCGTTGATAGGAACCGTTGACACTGATGTTGGGGTACAATGCAGCATAGCTGCCTTTCTGTGCATAGCCGCTCTTTTCAACCGTCATGTCGGCAATCTTGATGGTGTTATTTTCTGAAAGGGCAATCTCCAAAGCGCGGTCCAAGGTGAGTTGGAGAGTCGTTGAGTTTTTCGAAACGCCCTCTTGTGCCTTCGTAAACAGCGGGGCGATTACTATTGCAGTAAGAGTTAAAACTCTAAAAATCAGTTTTTTCATTTGCCTGTATCTCTTCTGTCGTTGCTTTTTATTAATAAGGTGCAAAAATAGTAATATTTGTGTTTCGTTTGACGAGGATTTCAACGAATTATTATGTCGATTGGCGGATTTTTAATCCAAATCTACAGACAATTCAACAAAACGGCAGATTTTGTCGATTAATGTGAACCTTTCTTTGTTGACATTTTGCTGTTTTTCGTTGAAAAGCATTTGCCGATATTGGGATTCGTTTTATATTTGCATTCAAATTGCAGGAGATGAAAAAGCGTACATTACCGACTCTGCCCACCGCCAACCTTGACTTGTTGGAACGCCTTTACAAATGGGGCGTTGTATGGATGGTGCTGTTTGTCATCTTCTTTACGGTACATTCCAACGGCAGCTATTTGTTCCGTACGGTCAGCTCGCTTTGTTTTGTGGGTTTGGTGGTGCTGTTGGTGACTTTTACCAATAAGGTATTGTTGGAGCATTTCATGAAGCCCGGTAGGGTAGTGCTGTTCATCCTGCTTTCCATCTTTGCCATTGTGGCGTGGGCAGCCGCCTCAACTGCTATCGATTCCTGCTTTCTTCATTGGATTGACGAGCGGTCGTTCGATGAAATGCCGTTTTTCCCTGTCATTTTGGTAACCTTCTTGGTGCGTCTGATTTGGTTTATCGCAACTTATGCCATAACGGTGATATTCTATTATCAACGCAAGGAAAACGAGGAGAAAATCATCTCCAACCAGTTGAAGAGCGAGAAACTCGACATGGAGCTACGTTACTTGAAATCACAAATCAACCCGCATTTCTTGTTCAATGCCCTAAACAACATCTATTCAATGGTTTACACCCATGATGACAATGCCGCCGATGGCGTGTTGAAGCTTTCTGAGATGCTGCGTTATGTGCTCGTCGATTGCCAGGCCGAGATGATACCGTTGAGCAAGGAAATCAAGTATATCGAGAATTTCATCGACTTTCAGATGATGCGCATGGCTGGACCTCGCGATGTGGTGCTGGAACAGGAGGTGGAGAAAGAAGATTTCATGATTGCCCCCATGCTGTTGCAGCCCATCATCGAGAACTGTTTCAAATACAGTCGTTTGGAAACGCATCCCGAAGGTTACGTCCACATTAGCATCCAACAAATAGGCAGCGGGTTTCGTTTTTTGGCCGAAAACACAATTGCGCGCAATGCCTTGCCGATAGTCAGTAATGGGGGAGAGGAAAAGAAGTCAGGCATAGGGCAGAAGAACGTGCAGCAACGCCTGATGTTGCATTATGGTGAAAATTACAAATTTGATATTCAACAAGATACGGAAGTATATAAAGTCAAGATCGAACTATGAAAGAGAAATACAACGTGATCATCGTGGATGATGAGTATTTGGCTCAAAAACTATTGCAGGACTATGTTTCGAAGGTGGAATCGTTGCAGTTGGTGGCTACATGCTCAAACGCCTTTGAAGCCATGAACGCCTTGAAAAACAATCAGGTTGACATCATGTTTCTTGACATTCAGATGCCCGACCTCACCGGACTTGAGTTGGTGAAGAGTTTGGAGCACAAGCCGGCCATTATCTTCACGACCGCTTATTCCGAATATGCTGTGGACGCATTCAATCTCTCGGTGGTCGACTACTTGCTGAAGCCCTTCGACTTCCCGCGTTTCTTTCAGGCGGTCAGCAAGGCCATTGGCAGCGAACAACCTTTGGTGAACATGCAGAACAAGCCGCACGATACCATCAGTCGCTCCAACGATTTCATCACCGTGAAGGCCGACTACAAGCTCTACAAGATCAATTATGACGACTTATTGTTCATTGAAGGCCAGCACGAATATGTGACTTTCCACACCATGCAGCGACGCATCACCGCACTTTTCGCCTTGAAGGAATTGGAGGAGATTTTGCCTAAGGACAAGTTCGTGCGCGTCCACAAGTCGTACATCGTCTCGTTCAAGCACATCCAGGATTTGGACAAGTCGGACGTGACTGTGGCGGGCAACAAAGTTCCGGTTGGGGCCAGTTATCGAGATGAACTATTGGCACGTTTGCAATGAAAAAAAATCCTTTTTTTTGACGATGCTATGAAAAAAATGTATATTTGCAGCGTAAACCAACTTTAAAACAGATAATTATGGGTAAATTTGAAATCACGACCAGAAAGAACGGAGAATTCCAGTTCAACCTGAAGGCCACCAATGGCCAAGTCATCCTCACCAGCCAGGGTTATGCCACCAAGGCTAACTGCCTCAATGGCGTGGAATCGGTAAAGAAGAACAGCCAGGACCAGGCACGTTTCGATAAGAAAGTGGCTTCCGACGGTAGTCCTTTCTTCAACCTTGTTGCCACCAATGGCCAAATCATCGGCTCCAGCCAGATGTACTCCAACGAAACAAATCGTGACAACGGCATCGCCTCAGTGATGAACAACGCTCCTGACGCAGAGGTTGTTGATTTGACCGAAGCATAAGCAATTGCTTATAGCAAACGAAAAAAGGAACGGCACACCGTTCCTTTTTTCGTTTTCAACACGTCGGGGCAAAAGGATTCGAACCTTCGACCCCCTGCTCCCAAAGCAGGTGCGCTAGCCGGACTGCGCCATACCCCGAAAAAAAAGACGATTCTTCATCGTCTTCCTTCTTTCGCGGAGAAGGGGGGATTCGAACCCCCGGTACCCATTGCTGGATACGACAGTTTAGCAAACTGTTGGTTTCAGCCACTCACCCACCTCTCCTCGGCGTTGAATTGCGGTGCAAAAGTAGTTTTTTTTCTGATACCTGCAAGCATTTTTTGTCACTTTTTTTCAATTATTCTTCTTGTTATTTGATTTTCAGATAGATAATACGCTGCTTTTTGTATAGGATATGCCTTGGCATTTTTGCCTTGTTTTTCGAATCAAAAGACAGATTGTTTGAAAAACCTCATTTTTTGAGAAAAACCTTCATTGTTTACAAATAATTCCTATATTTGCAGGCTTGTTTCGTCTAAATCAAGAGCCTAGATTGACTTTGACGAATACAGTGCATTTGTACAAACCACAATCTGGCACGATGCCGTGATTAGTCTAAAACTTATTGATATGGAAAACAACGAACAACTAAATCAAAATTCTTTCGTTAACGAAGGGGTTGAGAATGAACAGATTGCGTCGAAGGCTTCGAAGAAGGCCATTGACGCGAACGAGAAAAAGAAGATTATCAAGCTGATTCAACCAAGCATTCTACCGTCTAAAGTCAGGATTGAAGTGAATACTTTGATTCCTGGGGAAAAGGTGGAAACCGCACCTGCATCAGATGAGGTGGTCCCCGAAATGGAGAACGCTCCTGAAGTGGATGAGGATGAACTGGTGGAAGACAATGTCGAGCTTGAGGGTCTCAATAAACTGCAATTGGTGGAGATGCTTGAGGAACTCGTGCAAGACACTGAAGTTCAGAATATCAAGGACAAAGTTTCCGCTATTCGTCTCCATTTCAATAAGTTGAACAAGGAGGATATGGACAACGAACTTGACCAATTCCTCAAAGGCGGCGGCGAGGCTGAGAGCTTCCAGCACGTGGAAGACCCCATTGAGCAACGTTTCAATGCGGCTTTCGGTATCTTTAAGGCCAACCGCGCCAAGCAGAACGAGGACCTTGAGAAACAAAAGCAGGAGAACCTGACTAAGAAGCAGGCTATTCTCGATGAGTTGAAAGAGATTATCGCTTCCGACGATACATTGAAGAAGACCTACGACGACTTCCGCGCTTTGCAAGACCGCTGGAAGGAAATTGGTCCCGTGCCTGCAGCTGAGAACTCCAATCTTTGGAACAACTATCACTTCCTCGTTGAGAAGTTCTTCGACAAAGTCAGAATCGGCCGTGAGCTCCGCGACCTCGACATGAAGAAGAACCTCGATGCCAAGATTGAACTGTGCGAAAAGGCTGAGGAACTTCTGGATGAGAAATCCATCACCAAGGCATTCAAGGCTTTGCAGAAGCTGCATGAAGATTGGAAGGAAGTGGGCCCCGTTCCGCAAGACAAGAAAGATGAGATTTGGGAGCGCTTTAAAGCCGCCACCGACAAAATCAACCAAATCCGTCGCGAACATTACTCGAAGATAGAGGAAGAGCAGACGGCCAATTTGGAGACCAAGAAAGCCCTGTGTGATAAAGCAGAAGAGCTTGTAGCCGAGGATTATCCCAGCGTGAATGCTTGGCAAAAGAAGTCAACCGAGCTCTCCGAAATCTTTGACATTTGGAAGACAGTGGGTCCAGCCAGCAAGAAAGACAACGAAGAGATCTGGCAGCGTTTCCGTGGTGCCATGGACACGTTCTTTGCCAAGAAGAAAGCCTTCTTCGCTTCACTGAAAGACCGTCAGACAGAGAACCTCGAACGTAAGACTCAGCTTTGCATAGAGGCTGAAGGCCTGATGGATTCGAACGAGTGGAAGAATGCCACTGAGCAGATCAAGAAACTGCAAGAGGAATGGAAGACCATCGGTCCTGTGCCGAAGCGTCATGCCGATAAGATTTGGAAACGTTTCCGCGCTGCATGCGACACGTTCTTCAACCGCAAGAACGAACATTTCAGCGGTCGCCGCACGGAGGAAGAAGCCAACCTTACCGCCAAGAAGGCTTTGCTGGATGAGATTAAGGCTTTCGAGCTTACCTCAAGCCGCAACGAAAACATGGAAGCGATTAAAGCGTTCCAGAAACGTTGGATTGAAATTGGTTTCGTGCCGATGAAGCACAAGGATGCAATTAATAAAGAGTACCGCGAACTCATTGACGGTCTCTTCGACACGATGCGCAAGAATCAAAACGAGGCTTCGACCAACGAATTCCGTGAGATGATGGAGGGTTGGAAGGACGATCCGAATGCCAACGACAGGGTGCGTCGCGAGCGCAACACCTTGCAGACCCGCATCCAGAAGCTGCGCGATGAAATCGCTGCAATGGAGAATAACATCGGCTTCTTCTCCAACAGCAAGAACTCAGAACTCATGCGTGCTGAGTATGAGAAGAAGATCAACAAGGCTAAGGAAGACTTGAAAGTCCTTGAGGCCAAGCTGAAGATTGCTGAGGAATAAGCAGTAGTCTTTGACACGGTTCAAAACGAGAAAAGCACCTTAACCAGGTGCTTTTCTTTTGTTAATGCCTATATTAAAAAAGCACCCCGAAACGAGGTGCTTTTTTGTTGACAAACTCCTAAATTAGAAGTTGAAGCGCAGGTTCAGCGCAGCTGACCATGTGGAGAGCGTGCTAGCATAAGTGTTCCAAGTAGGATTGGTGAAGGTGTAGGTGTAACCATCGGTGGCATTGCCGTTGAGCTTCAGAATGTCGCTGCTGCTCAGGCGTTGTATGTTACCCCAACCTCTGTAGAACAAGTTGGCGAGATTCTTCACATCGATACCAGCGCTAATGCTCGGACCACCATCGAACTTATAGGTTCTTTCATACTTGAAGTTGAAGGTGTGTCTCCAAGGAGCGATGGCACCGCCACGAACGGCGTACATGCCGCGGTGAGTGCTCAAATACTTGTCAGCCTTGATGAAGTTGTTGAATTCTTCAGCATTAGTGTAGGGGCTATCTGAGGCCATGAGTTGGCTTTCGGTCGGGATGTAAGCCAAGCTGTTGGAACCACCGTCGCCATTCACATTGCTGGTCATGGTGTAGCTGTAGCGGGTGTAGCTATAGTTGCCAATGTAGCAGTGGTTGAAGCCTTCGTAGTAGAGGCCGACGGTCTCAGAAGTGTGCTTGCCAGTGTTCCAGGTCCAGCCTGCATTGAAGAGCACACGGTGAGGTGTCACATAAGAGCTGTAGCCCAGTTCATGTGAATTGGAACCATTGATGCCAAAGGCATTGGTGCTGAATGCGGAAGACACTTGGTCGCCAATACCGTCGGTGACGTTCTTGCCTTCAGCATAGGTGTAGGCAGCCATGAGGTTGAGACCACAGTTGAAGTCCTTGCTCAAAACAGCAGTGGCTGAATAGTAGTAACCATTGTTAGGCGTGTTGGTAATATAATAAGGATTGACTTTGCCGCCAACACTGTTGGTGACGTTTTCGTTAACCCAAGTCCATCTCTTTTCAGGTTCGCCAGGAAGTTGGATATCGTCACCGCGTTTGAGGCCGAGTCTATGGGCAACAACAGTGGTGATGTCCTTGTTGTAGATGCCTTCCAAAGTGGCTTTGATTCCGCCAGGAAGTTCGGCGTCGAAGGCCAAGGAGCTCTTCCAGGTCTGCGTCATCTTGAGGTTCTTGTCCATGATGGTGGTAGCTGTAGGAGCAGCCAGGGCAGCGGGCAAATTCTCAGTGCCAAACAGCGAAGCATGGTTGGCGATGATTTGATTCAGGTCAGAGTAGAAATGAATGTCGGTGTTTTCGGCGGAAGGATTGATGTACTGATACTGCATGCAGTTGGAGTTACCCACAGTAGAAACGATCCACACAAAAGGAATACGGCCAGTGTAGAGGCCGGAACCACCACGGATGATGTATTTACGATCGCCAGTGAGGTCCCAGTTGAAGCCCAAACGGGGTGAGAAGTTGACGCGAGCCTTAGGCATGTCGGCAGTCGAGAGACCGTGCATGGTATTGTCGCCGTCAGCAATAGCGTGGTGGACGTTTTGTGTACCAGTCACGTTTCCATTCTCGTCAACAATTTCCTCTTCTTTGTCCCAACCTTCAGCAAACTCCTTATTATAGTTGTAGCTTGCGATGGAAGGATAGTAAGGCAGTTCGACACGGAGACCGAGGGCGAGTTTGAAGCGCTCGCTGAGGGTCATTTCGTCTTGCAGATAAACTGAACCTTGCATGTAGTTGAAGGAAGGATACACCTGCTTCGGGTTGCCGTTGTTGTCACGGTTGTTACCAAAGGTGATGGCAAATGCAGTCGGGTTGGCACCGCTGGTGAAATCATTCCAGCTGTTGTAGACATAGTAACCAGCGCCGCCTTGCATGTAACCGTTCTTGGTCTTGTCAAACTCGTACTGGGCACCGAGGGTGAAGTTGTGGATACCAGTGAGGTAGCTCAATTCGTCGGTCACCACAGCAGTCTGCACTTCGCGGAGGTTGCCGTATGTGAACGGGTCGGGACCGAAGCTGGTGTAAACAGCCTTGGTTTCGGCTACGCCGTCGCCGTCAGTGTCGAGGTTTTCAAGAATATCAACGGTGGGGAAGAGGTCGCCCACGAAGCTACGGGGCTCATACTGGCGTGAATAAGTGGCACGCAGCATGTTGTTACCACGACCGCTCAAGAAGCTGTGGTTCCATTCGGCAGCCACTGAGCTGAAGTTTTGCTCCTGGAAGTAACGGCTGCTCTCGAAGTAGAGGGCGCAGTCAGAAGTACGGCCATAGGAGTTACGGTTGTATGGGTTAGGAACGATGGGGTTCACTGAGTTGGAAGGAGAGGATGAATACTTGTTCTTCACCAAGCTGTAGCGGATGTTGAACTTGTCTTTGTCGCTGATGTTCCAGTCCAAACGGGCGAGCAACTTGTAGTCAGGAGTGCTGGCGCTGTAGTTCTGGTAACGGCCAGGATCGTATCCATAGGTGGTCTTCAGATAGTTCTTCATCATGTCCATTCTCTCAACGGTAGGACGGCTGTATTGCGTACCGCCACCCCATTCGTCTTCTTCGGTTTCACGTGCAAAGTGAGTTTGACCGGGGTCAACATCGCTTTGGTATTCGAAGTTCACGAAGAAGAACAACTTGTCCTTCACGATAGGACCGCCAACGCTGATACCAGCGGTGTTGTCCAAAGAGCTGGAGAGTTTCAAACGATCGGGATAGTTGCCGAGTTCGTCTTTCTTGCCGTACTTGGTACCCATGAGACCGTCGTTGGTGAAGTAGTCATACACACTGACGTGCCAGTTGTTGGTACCGCTCTTGGTAACGGCATTGATGGCACCACCAGTGAAGCCGCTGTGACGGACATCGAAAGGAGTGATGTTGATGGTCATGGCCTCGATAGCGTCTAACGAGATGGGGCTACCACCAGCAGGCAGGTTGCCACCGATACCGAAGGCGTTGTTGAAGGCAGCACCGTCAACGGTGACGTATGACGAACGGTAGTTACCGCCGCCGATGGCCAGACCGTTGGAAGTGGTAGCAGCCTGAGGCGTAAGGGCCAACACGTCGTTGAGGCTACGGGTGATGGTGGGCAGCGTGTTGATCTGCTCGGTGCTGATAGCCGTAGTAGCACCAGCACGGTCGCTGTCCATGCCATTCGAGATCGCTTCGGCAGAAACGACAACTTCGCCCAAGCCGATGGACTCTTCGTTCATGCGAACATTCAAGATTTTGGTCTCACCCAAGGTGGCAGTAATGCCTTCTTGTTTGATGGTCTGGAAGCCCACCATACGGAATTCGAGGGTGTAAGGGCCACCAGGACGAATGTTGAGCAGACGGTAAGCACCGTTTGCATCGGCCACAGCATAATACTGCGAGCCCGAAGGAACGTGCGTTGCAACAACGGTTGCTCCGGGAAGCGTGCCCTTGCTGCTGTCCGTGATTTTTCCACTAATGCTTGAAGTGGTCACCTGAGCCATCAAGCTAATGGAGGCAATCATAGCCACGAAAAAAGTAAGTAACTTTTTCATAGATAATAATTTAATGTTAATAATTGAGTTGATTGTATTCGATTTGATTTGGTGTCGTTTCCATTTTTGTCATCATCTTTGACCCTGCAAAAATAAGGTATTCCATCGAAATGCCAAACCAATCTCTGAAAACATTTTCCTCTTTTTTTTAAAAAGAAATCAACCGCTATTGTTAATAACCTAGATAAACAATTGAAAATGATAAAATTGTTATTCTTTCATTGTATTTTCCGACCGTTTCTCCTATTTACCTTAATTGCGAATCCTAAAATTACCAAGGCAAGATGTCGTTTTTTTTCCTATTTTTGGAGCCTCAAATTAAAAGGGACAATTATGAAAAAACTAGCTTTGATTCTATCATTGGCATTAGGAATATGTTCTTGCAACAACGGTCCTTCCAAACCCTACCAGATGTTGGAAGAAGAGTCGCAGGCCATCGAGGCGAAAATCGGTGAAACCACGAATTGTGACGACCTTCAGATGCTGCATTTTGGCATTTTGGGCCTTCGCTCCGATTTCGATAACCTCGAGTTGATTGAAGAGGTTAAAGAATCCGAGATTGAGCAGATGAGAAAAATCCTTGACCAACTTGATGCCACATGGGAAAAAAAATGGAACGCACTAGGTTGCGAACAGCCCGATTCGGATGACGAATTGGACACATCGGGTGAAGAAGACGGGACTGTTTTTTAGACTTGTGGGAACGATTAGAAGAAATTATGTATTTTTGCAATCAACAAACATAGACTATGGCATTCTTTTATAAACATAATCCAAAGAAATTCAACTACATACCACGCTATTTTGACCCTGAACAACAAGCATGGGAAGAGAAAAAGGCTGCCGCAGGCCTCGATTCCAAATTGACACATGAGGAGCAACTGCGCATCAAGATGCGGCAGAAGTGGGGAACGGGCAAGGGAAGTGAGGAAAACAAAGCTGAACAACGCAACAAGTTGATTCGCAGAATTGTACTAGGCGTTTTCATCCTTTTTATTTTCTATTTCATTTTCTGTACCCCCGTGCTGAACAACATTGTTGGCGGACTGATGGGAAAATAAAATATGCTGGATATCATTAAGTTGCTGCCCGACAGCGTGGCCAACCAAATTGCGGCAGGCGAAGTGATCCAACGCCCTGCATCGGCAGTGAAAGAGCTGATGGAGAATGCCTTGGATGCCGGTGCCACCCAAATTGATTTGGTGGTGAAAGATGCTGGTAAGTCGATGATTATGGTCATCGACAATGGTTGCGGTATGTCCGAAACCGACGCCCGACTCTGCTTCGAGCGTCATGCGACTTCCAAAATCAGCAAGGCGGAGGATTTGTTTGCTATTCGCACAATGGGCTTCAGAGGTGAAGCTTTGGCCAGCATCGCGGCCATTGCACAGGTGGAACTGAAGACACGTCGTAAGGAAGATGAGGTGGGCACCAAGATTATCAATGAAGGCTCAGTGGTCAAGGAACAAAGCCTTGTTCCCATGCAACCTGGTACCTCATTCACTGTTAAGAATCTGTTTTTCAACGTTCCGGCACGCCGCAATTTCCTTAAGTCGACGCAGGCGGAGATGCGTCATGTGGTGGAAGAATTCACCCGTGTCTCCCTGATGAATCCGGAAATCGGTTTCACGCTTACTAGCGATGGAAAGGAACTTTATCATCTTTATTCAGGCAACCTCAAGCAACGCATCATGGGATTGTTTGGGAGCAATTACGAAGAAAAACTGTTACCTGTCCGTCAAGAAGCCGAACGGGTGCGTATTGATGGTTATATTGTCAAGGCCGAGTTTGCCAAAAAGACCCGTGGCGAGCAGTATTTCTTTGTGAATAAGCGTTTTATCAAACATGCCTATCTGCACCATGCCATCGAGAATGCCTATATGGAGATGATTTCTCAGGACAGTTTCCCTGGCTATTTTCTCAATATCGAAGTTGATCCTTCCGATATCGACATCAATATTCACCCCACTAAGACCGAAGTCAACTTCTTGGATGTCAAGTTGGTGTATGCCATCCTTCATGCCGCTGTGCGAAAGGCTATAGGCCAGCACAACCTTTCCCCGATGATTGACTTTGACGAGTCACCAGACCTGAACAAGGACTTTGGTGCGGCTTTTGCCATGTCGAAGCCCTTGGCCATTCCCAACATCCCGCTTGACCCGAACTTCAATCCTTTCAGGAAAGAGGGCTCGCCAAGGGAAACCCATTATGACAACACTTTCCATAGGGAAAACAACACGAATCCAGGCGATTGGCGCTTGCTTTATGGCGAGCGGACGGATTTGCCAAACGAGAGTTTTATACCGAAGGAGGATGCCAAGCCGAATAATCAGTATCTGCAAGTAAATCAATCCTATATCGTTACTGCGATTAAGTCGGGAATGTTGGTAATAGACCAAAATTTGGCGCATTCTCGGGTGCTTTTCGAGAAGTTTTTGAAGGAAATGGAGAATCATAGCGGTGTGTCGCAACAGGAACTGTTTCCGCAAGCGATGTCGCTTAATCTGAATGATGCCTCACTGCTGAAAGAGATGATGCCCGAGTTGGAAAACCTTGGATTTGTGCTGGAGCAGGCCAATCCGACCACCTTTATGATTAATGGCACGCCATCGGATGCTGCAGGTTGCGATGCAGTGGATTTGTTGGAGAAGATTTTGGACAACTATAAAATAAACACTACCGATTTGCAGTTGGATAGGAAGTTGAACCTGGCCAAAACCATGGCGGCTCAATTGGCTATAAAGCCGCAAACACGACTTTCGGAAATGGAAATGCAAAACCTTGTGGACCAGTTGTTTGCTTGCAATGTTGCTGAAGTCGCGCCAAACGGGAAAAAGATTTATGTGATTTTAAATATGGAGGATTTGTTTAAATGAGTCAGCAATTCAGTCCAACGGGATTCAAGGTGCTGCCAAACGTGGTAAAACATTTGTTGATTATCAACATTTTGATGTATCTGGCAACCTTTACCCTAACACGTTTTAATATTGACCTGGCAGGCATTTTAGGGCTGCATTTTTTCATGGCCAGTGATTTCCGGATTTACCAGATAGTCACTTATATGTTTATGCATGGGAACTTCGGGCATCTGTTTTTCAACATGTTCGCGCTGTGGATGTTTGGAAACACGCTTGAAAACCTTTGGGGGTCAAAGCGTTTCCTGTTGTTCTACATGGTGTGTGGCATTGGCGCTGGATTGTGTCAGGAACTGGTGCAATACATCCAATATGCTACATCTTTGGCTAGCTATTCCTCAGTGAACATGGGTGGGCATATCTATACCATGGATGCCTACCTGAACATGATGACTACGGTAGGTGCTTCGGGTGCCATCTATGGTTTGTTGCTCGCCTTTGGCATGATGTTCCCCAACTCGATGATTTACTTCTACTTCCTTATTCCCATCAAGGCAAAGTGGTTTGTCATCGGTTATGCAGTCATCGAACTGATTACTGGGCTTACCGGTGTCGACAATGTGGCGCATTTTGCCCATCTTGGCGGTATGTTGTTCGGCTTGTTGCTGATCCTATATTGGAAGAAGAATCCAGCTGGGCCGAACAAGGATTTCAGGAAATGGAAAGACATCTTTCAATCATGGAAGCGAAAGTCAAATCTGAAATACACACCCTACGAGGAAGTCAGGGAAGAGCCAAAGGTGCCTCGCTCGGATGAGGAATACAATCGTCAAAGGGCTCAGAAAGAGCGGGATATTGATGCCATCCTCGACAAAGTGGCCAAAAACGGATATGGGAGTCTGACTCCTGAGGAAAAAGAGTTTTTGTTTAAAAACAGCAAATAACATGGAAAGAGGAGAAAGGAGAGAAAGAGGCTTTTTCGGGAGGATATTGGTCTTTATCCTGACAATTTTGGCTGTCATCGGATTGATTGCCATGGCATTAAGCGTGATAAACCCCTATATTAACCCGCAACAGTTTGTTTGGTTCTCTTTGTTTGGTTTGTCGTTTTGGGTAATTTTTTTCTTTAACGTGTTGATTTTATTGCTTTTGATTTTATTGTGGTCTAGGAAAGCATGGATTGCCGTCTTGGCTTTGCTGATTTCTGTTCCAGGTCTAAAAAAATCATTTTCATTAGGCACCAAGTCAACAGTTGATGACAGTTTTCGTGTCATGAGCTATAATGTGCATCATTTTGACGATATCAATAACAAATATGATCGGAATGAGTTTGCCTATCAGCTTATGAGTTTTGTTCGGGAACAATCACCAGATATTCTCTGTTGTCAGGAATTCCATTCATATAATTACAATATTACCCGTCCCCAATGCATTGAGGCTTTTGCCGAGGGGAGTGGACTCCCGTATATTTATTATAATAAGAAAGATAATTATGGAGGCAATGTGATTTTCTCGAAATATCCGATCATGAAAGTGACCGAAGAATCGGGGTTTGGACAAGAAAAACTTTACGGCGTCATGGTTTCGGTCGATGCGGGTGAGAGAGGAAAGTTTCATGTGGCTAATGTTCATTTGACTTCATATAATATTACCGACAATGAACTTGATGTTTTGACTAACCCTACAGACAAGCCAAGCGATTTAGATACAATTGGTAAAAAGGTGTTGCATAAGTTGAGTTATGGAATGCAACTGCGTAGTGAAGAAATCGATAGGATGTTAGGTGGAATACCTCCCGTTGATGGCCCTGTGATTGTGTGCGGTGATTTCAACGAGACCCCACTATCTTATGTTTACAGAAAGATGCAAAAAGCAGGTTATGTGGATACTTTTACAAAGGTTGGCCGCGGTATCAAGCCAACATTCGCTTGGAAGTTGCCTTTATTGAGAATTGACTATATTTGGGCTAATTCAGAAGTGGTTTCGCATGATTTTAAACGATGTCGCCACAAAGCTTCCGACCATTATCCCATCATCTTAGATTTTTCAATCAAACAATAAAAACAGAGTTATTATGACGCTTATCAAATCCATATCCGGCATTCGTGGTACCATTGGCGGCCAGCCGGGCGACAACCTTACGCCAATCGACATGGTGAAATTCACCGCTGCATTCGTCAAATTTGTCCAACATCGTGGTGTGAAGAGACCTAGAATCGTTGTCGGTCGCGACGCCCGCCTTTCAGGATTCCTTGTCAATCAAGTGGTCTGCGGCACTTTGCAAGCCATGGGCGCCGATGTGCTTGACATTGGTCTAAGCACTACGCCTACAACTGAAATCGCAGTTACAGGGCTGAAAGCCGATGCAGGTATCATCTTGACAGCCAGCCATAATCCAGCACAATGGAACGCCTTGAAACTCCTCAACGAAAAGGGTGAGTTCATCTCTGCCGCCGAAGGTGCTTGGCTCCTTGATGTAGCCGCCAAGGATGATTTTGATTTCGTTCCGATTGAGGAAATCGGTAGCTATCAAGAAGTTGACGGATGGATGGATAGACATGTAGAGATGGTTTGTCAATTGCCTTTGGTGAATAAAGAGGTGATTGCAAAAGCCAATTTCAAGGTGGCCGTTGATGCGGTCAACTCGACGGGAGGCATTGCCATTCCGAAAATGCTACGTGCGCTCGGCGTGAAAGAGGTGCTTGAACTGAATTGCGAACCTACAGGCAAGTTTGCACACACTCCAGAACCCTTGGCCCAAAACTTGACCGACATCTGCCGCTTTGTCCGTGAACAAGGTTGTGACTTCGGTGTAGTTGTCGACCCCGATGTTGACCGTCTCGTTTTCGTCAAGGAAGACGGAGAATTGTTTGGCGAAGAGTACACTTTGGTTTCAGTGGCCGACTTCATTTTAAAACACACGCCTGGCCCAACCGTCAGCAACCTTTCTTCAACCCGTGCTTTAAGAGACGTAACGCAAAAGCATGGACAACAGTATTTTGCCGCTGCGGTTGGTGAAGTGAATGTTGTTGAAAAGATGAAGGAAGTTGGAGCCGTCATCGGCGGCGAAGGCAATGGCGGCGTCATCTATCCTGAGTTGCATTACGGTCGCGATGCTTTGGTCGGCACGGCTTTGTTCCTTACCCAATTGGCTGAGAAGAAAGTGAAATGTTCCGAGTTGAAGAAAGAGTATCCGCTTTACGTGATGTCAAAGAATAAGATCCAACTCACGCCTTCTACCGATGTGGATGGCATTTTAGCCAAGTTTGCCGAGAAATTTAAGAGCGAGAAAGTAACGACTATCGATGGCGTGAAGATTGACTTTGAAGAAGGTTGGGTGCATCTGCGCAAGTCGAACACCGAGCCTATCATCCGCATCTATTCCGAAGGCAAGACTGAAGCTGAGGCTGAGCGTTTTGCCAACATGATTTTGGAAGAAGCAAAGAAGATGGTTTGATAGGTGTGATTCAATCATTGAAAACAGAAAGGCGAAGCGTTGGGTTAACCGGTGCTTCGCTTTTTATATTGTGTTGCGCGGCTTTCAAGCCAAAGATAACGGCTTCTTTCCCAAATACGCCAACAGAATGGGCATGGATGATTCCTGCAAAAAAAGCATCGCCGGAACCCGTTACATTTACGACTTTTTCAGGCATGGCAGGGTATGCAGTAACTACATTCTCAGAACAATGAATGGCTCCATCTGAACCTAAGGTTAAATATACATGATTTATTCCTTTGTTGTTCAAATCTTTGACGGCCTCAAACGCATCGTTTTTTCCAGTAAGGGCAACGGCTTCTACGAGGTTGCATTTCAGTGCAAAAACAGAGGCTTTTCTTGACTTTTTCATTGCTTCTGAAAAGCGTTTGACCATGCCTGGCGAAACGGCGTCAATGTATACGGGTGCATCGCAATGGTCAATCAAAAAGGTGAGCGCATCGGCACTCAGGAGGGTGTCGGCAACGACCAAATCCGATTGATTGACTGCATCCATCTTGTTTTTCAGCCAGTCCAAATCCAATCTGTCGTTCAACGCAATGTCGGAAGTAGCAGATTTCATATTTCCGCTTTCGTCATTGAAACTGAGGAAAATAGGGCTTCTTTCATCCTTATATTGGCTTGATAGTGACAAATTCATGCCAATGCTTTTACAGTCTTCGATGAGGCTTTTGGCAAAATCGTCGCCACCAAACACGGTCATTAAGTATACGTCATGTCCTAGTAAGCTGAGGTTGTGTGCGATGTTGTGTGCCACACCTCCGTGATGAAAACGGATTCGACTTGGCGTGCAGCCAATTTTGTTTGGCTCCGACTGCGGTACAACAGCAATGTCGATGTTGGATTCTCCAATAACGGTGATTTTCATTTCAAAAAAATATGGCCAAAATTAGAAAACTTTTGCGATAATTTTGATTTCACGATAATATTTTGTTATTTCGTGCCATCAAATCAACGGGTTATGGGCCAGCAAAACAAGAAAAGAAGACGGCGTAATTACAAGTACCACGCGATTACGTTTAAACTGTCGTCGGGTCAGTATCGTTCGCTGCGTAACTATTGCAAAGCGCGAAAGACGACTCCTATTAAACTGATTAAGAGAAATATAGAACGTTTTATCACGGCTTACGAATACGATGTGCCCACCGACATATACCTTACCGAAAACCAGTTGGAATTGTTCAGTGAGAATTGAACGGAATTCGGTTTTGTATCGAACGTCCCAACGTCACCTCATCCACAAATTCCAAGGCATCGCCCACAGCGATCCCCTTTGATATCACAGAGATTTTGCCCTGAAACTCGCTGAGTTGCTTGAAGATGTAGAAATTGGTAGTGTCGCCTTCAATGGTGGCTGGCAATGCTAAGATAATTTCTTTAATGTCTTCTTTTTGTGTGCGTTGCACGAGTTGTGCAATCTTAAGATCATGTGGCGAAATCCCTTCAATTGGGCTGATTACACCACCCAAAACATGATACAATCCGTTGTAAGAGGCGGTTCTCTCAATGGCCAGCACATCGCGCATATCGGCAACGACACAAAGCGTGTTTTCATCACGTCGTGGATTGCCGCAAATGGAGCATACCTTGGTGTCGCTGATGTTGTAACAACGCTCACATAACATAATGTTATGCTTCATTTTCAGCAGAGAATCAGCGAGTTGCTCGGTCTCAAGCGCGTCTTCATTGAGCAAATGTAAAGCCAAACGCAGAGCCGTTTTCTTGCCAATACCTGGCAACTTTGCAAGCGATTCGACCGCATTCTCTAACAATATGGATGAAAACTCTGCCATACAATAATTGCCGCAAAATTAAGTTATTTCCTTAAATTTGCACACTCAAAACCGACGAAATCATGAAAAGATATGTTTTAATGCTTGTTACTCTGTTGTTTGCCGTTATGCCTTTGATGTCACAAGACTTCAACAAAACAGATTCAAAAGGTCGCCGTCAAGGAACTTGGCGCGGTTTTTATCCCAACGGCCAATTGCGCTACGAAGGCCAATTCAAGAACGACAAATGCAAAGGCACTTTCAAGTATTATGACGAACAAGGTAACTTGAAGGCTACCAACGAGTTTGACAAATCAGGCGAAAAGGCTTTGAACAAGACCTATGCTCCGAATGGAAGGGTGATTGCCACTGGGTATTACCAAAACCAAAAGAAAGAAGGGGAGTGGAAGTACTTTGACGAGGCTTCTGGCCAACTGCGTCTGGTTGAGGACAATAAGGAAGGAAAGGTGCATGGATGGTCGAAACTCTACAATCCGAATAATGGTGTGTTGGCCGAAGAGACCCAATATGTTGAGGGACAGCCGGAAGGACAATGCCGAAAGTATTCCAACACGGGAACGTTGCTCATGGAATGCCAATATCATAAAGGTCGATTGGAAGGCCCAACAAAGACATACTACCCAAGCACTGCTCTGAAAGAGGAAGGCCAGTATGCCAATGGTGAAAAAGTAGGGTTATGGAAAACCTACAACGAAGACGGTGATGTCATCGCTGAGGATACCTTCGGTGAACAGTAAATAATTTGATTATCAGTTACATCTTTTCAGATAGTCTTCCAAATTGGGACGCCCGTATTTTGCCGCCAACTGGTAGTACTCGCAAGCCTTGTCTTCGTCGTTAAGCAAATAGTAGGTCCTTCCCAAGTTGAAATAGGCATCTGCATAATCGGGCTTCAGCTCGATGGCCTTCTCAAAATCGACAATGGCATCCTTGTATTTCGTGGCATTGACTTTGGCACAGCCGCGATAATAAAAAGCCTCGTAATTGCTTTTGTCATACTTGATGGCCTTTGTGAACGCTTCTTCGGCTTCTTCATATTTGCTGTATCTCAGCATCAATTTGGCTCCTTCGTCCATGTATTGGCGGGATTTGTTGGGGTCTTCACAACTCGATATTGTAAAGAGAATCAATGCGGTAAGTATTAGTGTTAGTCTTTTCATTAGGTGTTGTTTTGTGCAAAAGTAATCATTATTTTGAAACCTCATGACCATTTCTTTACGATTCCCTTCACCGTACCGATGATTTCTTGCAGCTTGGCATCACTTTTGGCTTCGCAAAGGAAACGAAGATAAGGTTCTGTATTTGAAGGCCTTATGTTGATCCACCAGTCGGGATAATCGAGGCGATAACCATCGAAGTCAAGGAAACGCTCGGGCTTTTCCATGTGCATGAAACAATCACGAACAGCATCCATGGCCTCTTGTTTCTGCTCAATCTTGAAGTTGATTTCACCCGAATTGGAATAAGGTGAGATTTCATCGATGATTTGGCTTATGGTCTTGCCTTCTTTTTTACGTTCGCTCAACAGGCGCAAAACGATGGAGGCCGCCAATAGAGCGGAATCGGAGTAATAGAAATCGCGGAAATAGTAATGGCCAGCCAATTCACCGCCATAGCAACCGTCCAACTCCCTGAGTTTCAATGCGGCATAAGCGCGACCCACACGCCATGTCTCCACCTTGGCTTGATACTTGTCCAAATATTCTTGGATGGCACGAGAGCTGCGGATGTCCTGCAAAACGATGCCTTTTTGATGTTGCTCACCGATGAAAAAGTCGCCTAAGAAGGCAATGATGAGGTCGGGGCTGATGAACCGGCCTTTCTCGTCGATGAAAGTGATGCGGTCGGCGTCGCCGTCGAAGAGCAGGCCTATGTCGCATTTCTCTTTCTTCACCAAGGCCTTGATTTGCTCCTGAGCATTGGCTTCCAATGGATTGGGCTCGTGGTTGGGGAAATTGCCATCCAAAGTGTCGTTGATATAGTGCGCCTTGCCAATCAATTCGTGGACGAAGATGGACGACATGCCGTTGCTACAGTCCACTGCGATATTGAGGTTGTCATGCGGACCTACAAATTGCTTTTGGAAAGCGAGATAATCGGCATAGACATTCCTTTCCTTGATTTGGCCATTAACGGAACAGGGAATTGTTGCCTTGTCGCTTTCCACCAAGGCTTCAAGACGGTTCAACCCAGTGTCATAGCCAACGGGAAGTGCGTCTTTAGCAGAAATCTTCAAACCATTATGGTCTTTTGGATTATGTGAAGCCGTGATTTGGATAGAAGCGCCGTAGCCATATTTCGCTGTCGACCAATAAACCAAGGGCGTGGTGGATAGACCGATGAAATCCACGTTTTTGCCACGGTCGGTAAGGCCTCGGGTTAAGGCATCAAACATGGCAGGTGACGATAGTCGCATGTCACGTCCCACCAAATAAGTGTCGGTGTCAAGCACATCAGGTAGGAAATAGCCGATGCGGTAGGCGATGTCTTCGTTGAGATCGGTGCCCCATTCGCCACGGATGTCGTATGCTTTAAATGCTTTCATGTCAGTTGTTTTTAAATTATTTTATTCCACGTTGATTAAGAGCTTGTTGGTATTTGGCTGCGTTGCGGTTGTGCTCGGCAAGGGTCTTTGCGAAATTGTGATAGCCCGAGAAGTCCTCCTTGGCGCAAAAGTAGAAATAGTGATGGTTTTCTGCATTCAGCACAGCTTTGATGGCTGAAAGGGAAGGAATGCAGATGGGGCCAGGAGGAAGTCCAAGATATTTATAGGTATTGTAGGGCGACTCGATTTCCTTGTGGCGGTCGAGCACGCGCTTGATGCTGTAGTCGTTCCAGGCAAAGATGAGGGTGGGGTCGGCTTGAAGCAGCCAGTTGTTTTTCAGTCTGTTGAGGTAGACGCCAGCCACACGTGGCATCTCGTCAGTCATGTTGGTTTCCCTATTGACAATGGAAGCCAAAGTGCTGACTTGTACGGGAGTCATGCCTTTAGATTGGGCTTGCTGTTTGCGCTCCTCGTTCCAAAACTTGTTGTATTCCTGGAACATTCGCACCACGAAGCCTTCGGCATCGGTGTTCCAATATAACTCGTAGGTGTCAGGTAGGAATAGGGCAGGGATGGTGTAGCTGTTAAAGCCTAACTGATTGATATACTCTTGGTTGTGAAGCAGGTTGGAAATGGAGGCAGAGTCGGCTTCGATTTGTGATGCAATGCGGCCTGCCAGCATGTCCACATTGCGGATGTTATTGATAGTAACCTTCACAGGACTTTGCAATCCACCTCGCAACATGTTGACCAACTGGTTGTTGCTCATACCGTCTTTCACGATATAACGGCCGGGATGGATGTTGTCAGGCAGTTCTTTTTTGTTCGCCACCCAGTTGAAACTCTTTTCATTGATGATGAATTGTGCATCAGCCAAGATGGTTTTCACTTGATTGTAATCCGAGCCAGTTGGGATAAACAATTCAACATCCTTACCGCCAGCGGTTTGAACGTTAGGCGACATGACGCTTCGGTATAGCCAATACCCGAAGGCCATAGCAAAAATCAACAGGATGCCCAAAACTATTAACACCGTTATGCTTGTCCGATTGCCGTTTTTCTTTTTGCTGTTCCTTTTGCTTTTTCTCTCTTTGGGAAGTTTTGTTTCTATTTTGACCATTTTGTGTGTTTATTCTAATATGGATGTATTAATCTTCGTAAAAGTTGTTCCCCTTAAAAAGAGGAGTAGCTTCATTGTTTTCAGGGTACATCAACTGGTATTCGAACACATCCAAAAAACCCTCCGAAGTTTTCAACCAGTCCTTCCGTCTTCCACAAAGTTCAAATCCATGGCTACCAAACAGTTCCTGACTCTCAATGTTGGTCTCGTCTATGGAACAATATACTTGGTGCAGCATGAGGTCTGTGAAAAGGTATTGAATACAAAGGGCAAGTGCCGCTTTGGCAAAACCTTGCTGACGGAAGGCGTTATCTATGAGGATGCCGATTCCTGCACGCAGATTGATGCTATCATAATCAAAGATGTCGATACAGCCGATGGATTCTCCGGTTTCATTCAAGTCGATCATCAGTCGGAGCTGCTTGTTACTGAACAAATCATTGTTGCCCAGCAAAAACTGTTCAATCTGAAAACGAGTGAAAGGCACATGCGTCCCGCTGACCCGCCAAATGTCTCTATCGTTTTCCCATCGATAAATCAGTTCGGCGTCCTCTGGCTCGGCACATCGTAGCGTTATCGTGTCATTCTTGATGAACATTGCTTTTTAATTCGTGAAAATCTATACTTTACGTTTTGGTTGGCACATAATTTGATGGCCTCCACCCGCTAAATTTTCGACAAAAATACACTTTTCAGTGCAATAAAGGTTGAAAAAAAGCATTAATGACACTATAAAGACTAAAAACAAACCTTTTAAACTGAGACAAGATGAGAAAAGTGAGTATGACTTTGATGCTGGCCGCAATGTTGATGGCTGCATCGTGTGCGAATTCATCCCAAAACGCTGAGAATAGCGAAAACAAGAATGAGATGCAGGAACCTGCCACTGAAATTGAACAGGTTCAGCAACCCCAAGTGCAACGTGCGGCATTTCTGCCTGCCCAAAACACACCTGATTTCGTCGATGCTGCCGAGCGCAGTGTCGATGCTGTGGTCCATATTATGACGAAAGTGGTGAGACAAAGCACCACTTACAACGACTTTTTCGGAGCCTTGCTCGGACAACTCTATGGCTATCCTGGCCAAACGCGCAACAATACGATGGTGGCCTACGGTTCCGGCGTTGTGCTGACCCCCGATGGCTACATCGTCACCAACAACCACGTCGTGGAAGGTGCCGACGAGGTAGAGGTCACCTTTAATAATAAGGTGAAGAAGACGGCTACCATCATCGGGACAGACCCCACTACCGACTTGGCTTTAATTAAGGTAGATGCCACTGATTTGGAGTATCTTACCTTTGGCGACTCCGACAACGTTCGTATAGGTGAATGGGTGCTTGCTGTGGGTAATCCTTTCAACCTGACTTCAACCGTTACCGCTGGTATTGTGAGCGCTAAAGCCCGTAACCTCAGCATCTTGGGTGAAGGTACCTCGGTAGAGTCCTTTATTCAAACGGATGCCGCCGTCAATCCAGGTAATAGTGGTGGCGCTTTGGTGAATACCAAGGGCGAATTGGTTGGTATCAATGCTGCCATTGCATCGCATACAGGCTCCTACGAAGGCTATTCCTTCGCCATCCCTTCCAACATCGTGCGTAAGGTGGTCGACGACCTCCTGCTTTATGGTGAGACCCAGCGCGGCTATTTGGGAATCTATCCCGCCGAACTCACCCAAGAAATAGCTGAAAAAGAAGGCTTGGAAAACATTGAAGGCGTGTATGTTGCTGAGGTTACCGAAGGTGGTGCTGCCAAAGTGGCAGGTGTTCAGAAAGGCGACGTGGTGACTTCTATCAATGGAAAGAAAGTGAATACGGTTACCCAATTGATGGAAACTGTTCGTCAGTATCGTCCTGGCGACAATGTGAATTTGGAGGTGAATCGCAATGGCCGCCACCATAATTATGAACTGACCTTGCTCAATGAGGCAGGCAATGTGGATGTGGTCAAGAAAGGCGACAGCTTCTACAATTCCGAGTTTGGACTAATGCTGCAGCCCATCAACCAGAACGACATGAGCCGACTCAACGTCAAGGCTGGATTGAAGATTGTCGAGATTCGTCAGGGTCGATTCATGAACTCCGGCGTTCCTGTCGACTTCGTCATCACAAAGGTGAATGGTTATGCAGTGAACAACAAGACCGACCTTGAGAATGCGCTGAAGAATTCCCGTTCGCGCCGTACGACCATCGAAGGTGTCTATCCCAACGGCATGATGGGTACATTCTTCTACTAAAATGTGCAGTAAAAAAGAATTTTTCTGAGAATCAAAGACTTCGGTACGGTTTTTGATAGTATTTTGACTTGTGATTCAAAGGAGGCTGATGGATTTCGACCTCCTTTGAAGAGCAGATTATGCAAAAAAAATAGTGCAGAGAGCTATGGAGAGTAAGAAGTTGAATATGAAACAATTAAACAAATAAAGATTACGAAGAAATGAGACAACTAAAGATTTCAAAACAGATTACCGACCGCAATGCCGGCACCTTGGACAAGTACCTGGCCGACATTGCGAAGGAGAGCCTCTTGACCACCGATGAGGAGGTCGAACTGGCTCAGCGTATCAAGGCGGGCGATAAAGCCGCTTTGGACAAGCTCGTGAGGGCCAACCTGCGTTTCGTCGTTTCGGTGGCCAAACAGTATCAGAACCAAGGACTTAGCTTGCAAGACCTGATCAATGAAGGTAACCTCGGTTTGGTGAAAGCAGCTCAGCGTTTCGACGAGACCCGTGGCTTCAAGTTCATCTCGTATGCCGTGTGGTGGATTCGTCAAAGCATCTTGCAAGCCGTGGCCGAACAGGCGCGCATCATCCGTCTGCCCATGAACCAGGTGGGTGCCTTGGCCAAGGTGAAGAAGGCCATATCCCTTTTGGAGCAGAAACTGGAACGTCGTCCCACCCTCAAGGAGATTGCTGATGAGCTCAATATGCCTGAGGACAAGGTTGACCAACTCCTCAACCTCAACTCGCGTGCTGTCTCAACCGATGCACCTTTGGACGATGAGGACGATGCCAACTTCTTGGATGTCTATGTTGCGGAAGATGAAGTTCAGACTGATTCGGTAGTGGAGCAGGAGTCGGCCAGTCGCGCCATCCGCAGATCGCTCGACATGTTGAACGAGAAGGAACGCACCATCTTGTGCATGTATTTTGGATTGGGCACCTCGCGCGAGTATTCTTTGGAGGAAATCGCGATGAAGCTCAACATCTCGCGTGAACGCACCCGCCAAATCCGTGACCGTGCCTTGAAACGGCTGAAGTCGGAGCCCAATTCTCCGCTCTTTCAGATGTATATGAATCAATGAAAAAAGTGGGATTCCTGCTTCGGAATCCCACTTTTTTCTATTTTTGTAACCATGAACAACTAATCATAACAATATGAAATACGAACTCATTAAATTGCCCTACGAGGCAAATGCATTAGAGCCTATCATTAGCAAGGAGACTTTGGGCTTCCATCACGGCAAGCACCTGAACGCTTATGTCAACAACCTCAACGGCCTCATCGAAGGCACGAAATACGAAGAGATGCCTTTGGAGGAAATCGTGAAGACTGCCGACGGTGGCGTTTTCAACAATGCCGGCCAGATTCTGAACCACAATCTGTATTTCACCCAATTCCGTGCTCCTAAAGCTGACAACAAACCTACAGGAAAGATAGCTGAACTGATTGATAAACAATTTGGAAGCTTCGATCTTTTCAAGGAGGAGTTTACGAAGAAAGGTGCCACTTTGTTTGGCTCAGGTTGGGTGTGGCTCTCTGTCGACAAGGACGGAAAACTCCAAATCACGCAGGAGACCAATGCTGGTAATCCTGTGCAACGCGGCTTCAAGCCTTTGCTGACCTTCGATGTGTGGGAACACGCCTATTACATTGACTATCAGAACCGCCGTCCCGATCATCTGAATGCCTTATGGCAAATCATCGACTGGGATGTAGTCAACGAGCGGCTTTGACGATTCGATACGTGCTGCTGCTGTCATCGTAATCCAGACGCAGCATGTAAACGCCCAAGCTTAATCCGTTCAAATCGAGGTCAATCTGCGTATCTGATGCAGATTGTGCTTTTACCAAACGGCCAAAGACATCATAAATCAGGATGTTTTTGACCGTTTTTTCTGTCTTAATGCTCAGAATTGAGCTAAACGGGTTGGGGTAGATTTGATATGAAGCGAGATGGTCCTCAATTGTGGAAGTGTCGATGATGCTGATTTCCTGTATGTTGTCTCCGACCAAGGGGTAGTTGGTGGAAACCACACGGATTTTGTAATGTTGGCCGACAGGCACATTGGGAATTTGTGCGGTGATGCTGCCGCTTGCATTGGTGGTGATGCGACCCAACTCAGTGGGGTTGCTAAAACTACCGTTGGCATTGGAAAGCTGGGCGATGACCACGTTGGGTGCTGCATTGAGGTTCTCGGGCGACATGGTTCCGTTCAGCGTGAATGGAATACTGATGTTTGAGTTGATGGCGAATTCATTGGAAGCCAACTGCTCCATCCTGAGGGTTGGGCTATAAACCAACAAAACATCATCGACGAAAAGGTCATCATTGGTGCTGCCAGTGCCAGGCGTTTCGTTGGTGGTGGCAGTGAGGAGAATGTAACGTACATCGGTGCAGGGTCCACTGTTGTTGAACGGGATGCTCAGCCGGTGCCATGTATAGGCACCGTTGGCAGGAGCAGTGCGGGTGAACGACTTTACCGCCGTTGCCACATGCATGTTGGCAGGTTCTTCGGTACCATTGGCAATCAATTTGTAATCGGCATCACCGTGGATGACGGCCTTTACTTGAGCTTTGTCTGTGGTGCTTTGGCTACGGAAACACACCCATATTGTTAACGAGTCTGGGAGTTGGCCGATAGGGGCGTTGAAGGCGCTTTCGGCGCGTTGGGTATAATTGTAGTTGCCTGATCCTGTTGCCGACATGCTGCCTGCGTTTATACGTCCGTTGGTCAATGTGCCATTAGCAGTAACGCCAAGAACGCTGTCGGGGAACAGCCTGACGCTCTTGCTGCCTGAAGATCCAGGTCGCGTCTGAGAAGACTGTTCGATTTGGCTCGACAGAAAGCCTGACCAAGTCCCGGTGGCAGTACCGCCTGAATGCCAATGTACTGGCTCGCTGACGGAAGTCACTTCTCTTGTGGTCCATTGTTCAAAGCCTCGGTTGTCGAACTGAGGACCATATTGGGCGGGAAGGTTGAGTCTAAAAACAATGAAAACAAAAATACTAGTGAAAAAACGTTTCATAATTGTGAATTGATTAATGAAGCGGCAAAAATAGGAAAAAGAAGCACACATTGGATTTGCTTTCGACTTTTCTGTACTTTTGCAAAACGTTTTGAACCTATGAAGAAAAAAGTCATTTAATCAATTAACTGTTATAAAATGAGAAAAGTATTACTAATCTGTTTCCTTGTGTTAGCAGCAATAGGTGCTCAGGCACAGGGCTTTTTGAGGGAGCGGTTTCTCCTGGAGGGCGACTACACCCGATCGGGTGGTTTTAAACCATCTTGTGTGCTTGCATTTGATGTAAGGATGCCTAATGAGCATGGTCTTACTTTTGGTTATAAAATAGGACCCACCAGTGACATGAACTTCAATTTCGCCTATCAAATTGCGTTGGTTGAGGATTGGGCGAATAAAGGTTTGTTTTATATCGAGAATCGTTACCTTTACCGTCGTTTCAAGGCTTATGGCATGCAAGAGTTCAATGCCATGTTTAGCCTTGGCTACCGCAACATCCATTGGAATTTTAAACTTGGGCTTTGCAATCGATATATTGCAGCAATTCCATTGCGTCTTGACGGAGGCATGGGCACCATCTTTGAGCCGATGAATGTGGTTTTCGATGTGCAATACCATCTGTTTGACGAGTATCATCGTTGGAATGTGGGCGCAGGCATCTCCAACCAACGCGAGTTCATCATTGAGCGCGTGACCTTGTTCTATTATACCCTCAATGGCTATTACAATATCAACGACAAATGGCGCGTGTTGGGCGAAGCGGGACTACATCCTGCGGGCGTATTGAACCTCTCGTCACAATACAACGGTTATTTCATCAATCTCGGTTTCACTTATAATCCATGAATGTCATGAAAAAGCAATACCTTATTATATTAGCCGCAGCCTGCATGATTTTGTCCACAGGCTGCAACCGTCTTGACATCGCTGGTATGGTGGTCAACCGCAGCGACACCGAAGAACGTGTGGCCGACTGGCTCGACTATAACGCTCAGAATGGTGAACCTGTCATCGAGAACGCTCCCGATGAGTACCATATCTATTCCTGTTCCGACTCGCATTATTCCGAGCGTGACAACATCGTACCGCAGGGCGAGAAAGACCGCCTCTACAAGTACATCACTGCAGAGCGCAACGACCCGATGGCTGTCTTTGCCATCCATGCCGGCGACATGGTCAACGAGAGCGGGGAAACGGGTTTCATCATGACTGAGGCTGCACTTCAATACAATGCTGAGACTCAAGCAGAGGATGACCCATGCTTCCTTGTGATTGGCAACCACGATGTCTATTATGACTGTGCCAAATTCTTCAAGCAGCATTTCCATACCTCGACCTACACTGTGACGGTCAAGACTGTGAGCGGATTTAAAGACCTTTACATCTTTTTGGATTCGGGCAACGGCACGCACGGCAAGCGCCAGTTGGAATGGCTGGAGGAGAAGCTCTCGCATCGTGAGGACTACCGTCACTGTTTTGTCGTCAGCCACAACTGGTTGTTCCGCACCTCATACAATTACACCACCACGCCGGCAGCCAATTTGCCACAAGACGAGCAATATGCCTTCATGGACCTGATGAGCAACAACAATGTTGAGATGGTCATCATGGGTCACTTCCACATGCGCGAGCAGCGTCAGTTCGGCGGTGTGCAGTATGTGATGACCGACAACCTCAATGAAGATAAGGTGACACCAAGCTATCTGGTGGTGACGGTCGGGGAGAAGGTCAGATATGCGTATGAAGAGCTGGAGATGGAGTAAAAAGGTCTCTACTATCCATTTTTCAACGCATTGAATTACAAATAGTTGATTTCGGGCTTTCCGCAAATATCTCTACACGAGGCTTAGGCTTGCGGAAAGCCTGTTTTTTCACTATACTTTTGCATGGTCAAACCTAAAATTGTACCATGCGATGAACACAAGAATCCTATTCCCCACAGCCGCCTTTGTGATGCTCAGCGTGGCGGTCTTTGCCCAAGTCGAAATTCCTGAAGTCAAACCGAAAGCCGACAGCCTGCAGATGCCGGTGGACACTTTGCTG
>JAEEGK010004698.1_pt1 | contig 33318 bp, 35 predicted proteins | sample 8958771 | NCBI WGS metagenome assembly JAEEGK01 (sample SAMN16246547, study PRJNA631951) | gut metagenome | biome: gut microbiome; feature: rumen; material: SC-attached | host: Bos | place: Iran: Karaj | collected 2018-10 | reverse complement strand
AAGGAGCGAGGCTCACGCAGCCAAAGTAAAAGAAGAGATCGAAAAGTTCGGTGTAGAGTGCGTTGCGGTTGAGGCGGAGCTTTCCGAGCTTGAGACCGTTCAGAAGATGCTTGATAAGATCGACAGACTCGGCATCGATGTCGACATCATAATGAACAATGCGGGAATGCAGGTGGCGTACAGAACGGAGTATATGAAGACACCCGCCATGGACTATATGACGAGCTTCCTTATCAACACTATTTCACCCATGATGATCTGCTACCACTTTATCCCCAAGATGATCGAGAGGGGCTTCGGAAGGATCGTAAACACCACGAGCGGAATCGCACTTGAGCCCGAGCAGGCAGGTTATTCCGCAAGTAAGGCGGCACTCGACAAGGTTACCATTGATATCGGTTCAAAGCTTCAGGGCACCGATGTACTCATAAATCTTACCGATCCCGGCTGGTGCAGAACCGACCTCGGCGGTCCTCATGCACCCAACGCACCCGAATCGGCACTTCCCGGGGTTGTTGTGGGAGCGTTTGTCGATGACGGAAAGTCCGGAAGGATCTTCGGAGCGGGACTTTTCCACGATATGAGCCTTGAAGAAGCCGTTGCGGCCGCAGAGAAGATGAACAGCCCTTATTGATCTTTGAATGTTCCGGGGATGTTAAGTTACTTTAAGTGATTTTGCGGATTTTATGAGGATTGCAGGTTGATAAAGTCCGAATTGATGATAAAATGTAATAAGTAGTACCTGCGGTCTCTTTTTGACCGATTTCTAGAAAATTTTCAAGGAAGGTTTAGGAAAATGAGCAGAAGACTTATTACAAGAAGTGATTTCGACGGACTTGTCTGTGCCATGCTTTTGAAGGAAATGGATCTGATCGATGAGATCAAATTCGTTCACCCCAAGGATGTGCAGGACGGCAAAGTAGACATTACCGGTGATGACATCACCACGAACCTCCCCTTTGATCCCAGAGTAAAGCTCGCATTTGACCATCACGAGAGCGAACTTCTCAGAGTACATTCAGATGAGCTTAAGGCTAAGTTCATCATAGAAGGCGAAGCTAAATCCGCAGCAAGAGTTGTTTACAACTACTACGGCGGTGCCAAGACCTTCACCAGAGTATCCGAAGAGATCATGACTGCCGTTGATAAGGGCGACAGTGCTGATTTCACCAAGGAAGAGATCCTTGATCCCAAGGGATGGGTACTCCTCAACTTCCTTATGGACGCACGTACCGGACTCGGAAGATTCCATGATTTCAGGATCTCCAACTATGACCTTATGATGGAGCTCATCACATACTGTGTAGACCACAACATCGATGATGTTCTTAAGCTTCCCGATGTAAAAGAAAGAGTAGACCTCTATTTCGAGCAGCAGGAGCTTTTCAAGGCCCAGCTCGACAGGATTGCCAAGATCGACGGCAAGGTTGTTGTGATCGACCTCAGAAACGAAGAGACCATCTATGCCGGCAACAGATTCATGATCTACGCTATGCATCCCGAGGTTGAAGTTTCCGTACACGTAGCATGGGGCTTCAAGAAGCAGAACACTGCAGTCATGATCGGAAGATCCATCATCAACAAGAGCTCGAACGTCAACATAGGAAACCTTTGCCTTGAGTACGGCGGAGGCGGACACGCAGCTGCAGGTACCTGTCAGCTTGCAAACGATGAAGTCGACGCAAAGCTTCCCGACATCATCAAGGCACTCCAGGGATAAGCATATAAAACAAATAATGAAGCGGATGACTTAACGGTCATCCGCTTTTTTTGCCCGGCCTCGGGAATATAAAATATCGCATGTATTTTAAAAATGGGGGTAAAGAATAATAAATTTACTGTCGATATAAGAAATAAGATAAGTATCCTTATCTGATCTTTTACATGGAAACGGAGTTCGCATATTCACAAGGAGGTGGATCTTATGAACGGAATTAGCGGCATTAATGCGTATCAGCAGAATGCTCAGGCCGTGAATTCATCCAAGACCTACTCATCGGAAAACACCAAAGCGGCAGCTTCCTCCAAGGAAGCATCTTCGTCCAAAGTAGAGACCAAAGCATGGTCTCCGATTGACGTTACAAGTTCGCTTGTTCCGAGAAAGACCGATTACGGCTATACCATCGGAGACGTAAAGCTTTCCGATACGGCGGCTGACTATTACAAGTCGCTCAAGGCCAAATTCGGAACGATGGAATTCATCGTGGTCAGCAAGGACATGAAGGCACAGGTTCAGCATAATGTGGCAGCTTACGGTAACGCAAGCAAGCAGGTTGTCCTCATAGACGAGGAAAAGCTCGAGAGAATGGCAACCGATGAAGATTACCGCAACAAGTACGAGGGCATTATCGCGATGTCCCAGATGAAGCTGCTTGAAGCTAAGAACAGTCTCGCAAGCACCGGAGCATCGGTCAAGAATTTCGGTATCAGCGTCGATGCAAACGGCAACGAGAAGCTGTTCGCAACCATCGAGAAGTCTACCGAGCTCCAGAAGGAACGCATCGAAAAGAAGACGGAAGAAAAGAAGGAGCTTAAGGCAGAGGAAAAGAGGGCTGCAGAGAAGGAAGCACGCGAAGAGCGCATCGAAAAAGGCCGAGAGGAAAGAAAGGCCGAGGATGCTGAGATATCCGAAAGGATCGATACCGACGAGCATAAGGATTATGTCATGATAGAGGCATTCTCAATGCACCAGCTTCTCAACAAGGTATCGGATTATTCTTACAATTATGCTTCCAATAATGTTATGACCGAAGCCGAGGGATCACTCGGAACACAGATCGATTTCAGAGGATAAAAGGGGAGATTAATATATAAACTATATTGATCGGTGGGACACCGCAGGATAAAACTGCGGTGTCTTTTTGTAACCTTACAAATATGTAAGGTTACGGTAAGTTTACTCAATTGTATGGATGATGTACAGATGATATACTTTCTTTCGTTCGTAGAAAATAGTTAGGAGCAATAATACAATGAATAAACTGAACAAGAAAACAAAGACGATCATAATAGCGGCGGTTGCGCTGGTGGTAGCGATCGCGGTATGTATCTCGGTCTTCAAAAAGCCCGGCAGGATCGAAGGCTTTGAATCCGCCGTTACATCGATAGAAAACATCAGGATTCCCGAGGGAACCAGGATAGTCGCACTTGGTGAAGCAACACACGGAAACAGGGAATTCCAGGAGCTCAAGCTGGACGTGCTTAAGGTTCTCGTAGCCAATTCAAACGTAAGGGCACTTGTTCTCGAAGGAGACTTCGGAGGATGTGCTCTTGTCAACGATTATATACAGGGCGGAGAGGGTGATCCCAAGGAACTTGTTAACCATCTCGGCTACAGGATCTACAGAACACAGCAGATGTACGACCTTATCGTATGGATGAGACAGTACAACGAGAACGCTGCCGAAGGCGATAAGATACGTCTTTACGGAATGGATATCCAGAATGATACCGATGATAAGGTATATATCAGCAATCTTTACGAAAAACTCGATGCTGCCAAATATGCGGACTACACCGCGCGTATGGATGAGCTTCTCGGAGATTCCTACGACACCTATGATGCATCAAGATATGATGAGATAATCGCTCTCATGGATGAGATTGAAGGGGACCTGACCGCAAATAAGGATGCCTATACGGACCTTTCCTCTGCCGAGGCAGTGGAGAGGGCACGTCTTGCAGCAGGCGTAATCAGGTACTTCATGGATCTTGAATTAAACACTAAGGATTACCACAAATTCAGGGATACCGCGATGAAGGATCTCGTAGACAGTATCCTTGCACTCGAGGAAAAAGAATACGGCACCGCGATCATGATCGGATGCCATAACGGACATATGACCGAGAACAATTCATCAAACTTCACTTATCTCGGAATGTTTCTGAATGAGGATTACGGAGACAGCTATTTCTCGATAGGAACCGACTATTATTACACAAACGATAATCTTCCCGGAACCTCCGGAAGAACCGTACAGAGATTCTGCTCGGACGATCCTCTTGCTTACCGGGTAGGTTCAATGCCTGAAGAAAGATATTATCTTGATTTCTCAACTGTAGATCCTTCAAGTGCCCTGGGCAGGAAGATAAACCGCTCTATGAAGACCGGATCGCTCGGAGAGGATTACAACATCATGTACAAGATCTTCAAGGAATATCACCAGCTTAACTATGCACCTACAGATATGTACGACGCTATGATATTATATTATGAGGTGAATCCCATCGAAATCTGGGAATTATAACTAAGGAATGAGGATCCTCATATGAGACTGATATTTGTCAGACACGGTGAACCCGATTATGTTAATGACTGCCTGACCGAAAACGGAGTCATTCAGGCAAAGAGCACGGCGGAAAGGCTGAAGAAAGAGCCCATTAAAGCAATCTATTCATCGCCGATGGGAAGGGCTAAGCAGACGGCTTCCTTTACCGCGGAGGAACACGGTCTGGTAATAAATGTCCTCGATTTCATGCATGAGATCAACTGGGGCATCACCGATGAAAAGAAGGACAAGGGTGAACTTAAGTATGAAGGTCATCCCTGGAGCCTTGCAAACGATCTGCTGGAAGAGTGCCCCGAATATATCGGAAGCTTCGAATGGGAAAAGCACCCGTACTTTGCGGATAATAAATGTACAGCTTACTATCACATGATCTCGGAAAAGATCGACGGATTCCTTGAGGGCTACGGACTTGAGCGTAAGGACGGATCATATTTTTGCAAAAAGGCTTGTGACGATACGATAGCACTCTTTTCGCACGGAGGGTCCGGCGCTGTGGTTCTAAGCCATGTGTTCAGTCTTCCTTTTCCGTTCGTACTCGCATCGCTTCCGTACGGGGTCTGCTCTGTAACTATCATCGAATTTCCTTCACGCGAAGGAGAGCAGGTGATCCCGAGATTCGAGCTGTTCAACGATATGGGACATATCGATAATCTGAAAAAAGAAAAACTGCATTTCGAAAAGTAGATCTGTTCCGAATATAAAAAACCGGCAGCGTTTAAGCTGCCGGTTTTTGCATATGCATATATATCAAAGAGTTTAAACTCTGTTTATCTGAAGCTCTCCGAATGAGACGGAACCGGTGATAACACACTCCGGTGCATCATCGGTGAAATCTCCGACGGATGCTCTGTCCTGACAGTCTCCGAGCGTTACGGCTACTTTGTTTATGATCTTCCACTCCTTGGGGATGAAGAGATTCATCTGGCCGAATGCTACACGGCAGTCGATGGTAACCTTTTTATCCTGGGGGACCGCTCCGTCAAAGAATACCGACATCTCGCCGAAAGATGATGAAAGATCGGCTCTCTGAAGATTCTTGGAGCGGATATACTTGGTGGTCGAACCGAATCTCATTGAATGCATTACGTATCCGTTCTCGCCTTCGTCAAAGGTCTCGGTGAACTGGTTTGAAAAATCTCCCCTTCTTCCGCGATGCTCGCGACGGTAACCGTGGTAATGGCTATGATTCGGAAAGAGCATACCGAATGCGACGGTAAGAAGGAATGCAACGATCATTACGGTCCAGGGTGTGAGTGCGGTGATTCCGAGTGCATCATCGAATACTATTGCGATGATCGCAAGGGGAACAAAGATGCTTCCGAAGTTCTTATCGATAATGCCGTTGACGATCGCTATTATCATGACTACGGTAACAACCAGTCCCCATCCGCTTACGCCTGCGAAGGCTAAGGGAAGGTTAAAAACATTGAGTTTCCATAAGATAAGGCTTACCGCAAGCAGTATCAGCAGTATAGCAGTGATTGTTGTTCTGTAATTTCTGTTCATATATCTTCTCCTCTCGGCATAAGTGAATCTTTAAGTGCCTTGTAATAATTTCTTGAACAATAAACGATCTTATAAGTCTCCTGGAATTCGATCTTGCTGGCGCCCGCAAGATTCTTGGTTATGGAGTAAACCTTTCTTGTGTTCAGGATGGTGGACTTTGATATCCTCAGAAAGTATGACGGCAGTTTTTCTTCCAGTTCGTAGAGCTTGTATTTTGCTTCGAAATCATCGTCTGCGGTGTGGGCCCGTATTACTCCGCTTCCGGTTTCGAAGAACAAAATGTCACTCAGTGAAAGGAAGTATTCCGCATCATCCTTGAAGAAGCTTATCTGGGATTCTTGTGTCTGAGCTTCGGACAGAAGCTTTTGGATCCCTGCCACCTCCGGTGTGATCTCGGAGCATCTGATCGTTATTTCCGTATCTTTGATCTCCGGATCGATTTCAATTTTGACTTTCATTTTGTTCATGGTTGTAATATAGCACCCGCAAAAAAGTAAAAAAAGGGGTTTTGACCAAGAGGTAGAAAAATGCGACTAAGAGGTAGAAAATAGATGTTTCTGTGACTGATAAACGTATATTTCATGTTATAATGTGCGGGTAACCCGCTATATTTTAATAGTAAAAGTGAGATGAGTATGGGAAAGCACGATGTATTCATAAGTTATTCGACCAAGAATAAAAACGTGGCCGATGCCGTTGTTGCTGACTTTGAGCAGAACGGAATAAAGTGCTGGTATGCTCCGAGGGATATCCTTCCCGGTGAAGAATGGGTTACCGCCATAACAAGTGCGCTTGAAGTCTCAAAGGCACTGGTTCTTATCTTTACCGATGAATCCAACAATTCAAGACAGGTAATGAATGAGATCGCAGTTGCATTCAATGCGGGCATCACCATAGTTCCTTTCAGGCTTACCGATGAACAGATGAGCAGCGAGCTGGAATATTACCTCACCAGAGTCCACTGGCTCGATGCGGTTTCAAAACCTCTTAAGAAGAACATCACGGCACTTAGGGAATATATCGATGTCATAATAAATACCGAAAACGGAGCAGTCCCCGAAAAGCCCAAAACTCAGGAAGAGATAGAAGCTGAAGAGAAAGCGAAAAAGCGTGGGAAACTGATAAAACGTCTGATCATTGCCGGCATTCTCTGTGTGCTCATAGGCTTTGCTGTCAGAGGCATAATGATCGCAAAGATGACCAAAAATTCGCGGCAGTACCGTGATGCCGTTGAAATGTATTATGATCCGACCTATGCGTACAGCGGACGGGAAAATGTGCAGGTAGCTTTTGATGATGTTTCGGACGATTATCCGGATAAGTATTATTATCTCGGCAAGCTCGAGGAAAGAACATATTCTTTCGAAGAGGCCTTTGATATCTATAAGACCGGTATAGATCAGGGAAGTATGTTGTCTCTTCTCGGAATGGGAAATCTGTATCTTAACGGATACGGTGTCGAAGAGGATGTCATCAAGGCAAAAGAATACTTTGATAATGCTCTTTTTGCGGGATGCACGGAAGCGAATTATTATGAAGCACTTATATGGGAAAGGGGACTTATCCCCGGTGAGGAACCGGATCATGAGAAGGCTCTGGATTATCTGGAGGCTTTTCTTGGAAAAGAAACTCCCATTGCTACCGAATCCGTGCATGCGGAACCTGAGATCGTAGCGAGAGCCTATATACTTCGGGGAGATATCTATGCAAGCGGAAACGACGGAGCCGATAAGACAGCCAATTCCGCTGCACTGTCATATGAGAATGCAATAAACAGCTGCTACAGGGTTGAGGGCGAAGCACTCGGTCATTTGGGTGATATGTATCTGAATGCGGGCGACGCGGCAAGGGCTTACAATTACTATCAGAGTGCACTTGCAGCCGACGGAAACAGACAGGCACTGAAAGCACTCGGTGATATGTATTATGACGGCATATATGTGGAGATGAATGAAGAAGAGGCGATAGATTATTATCTTCGTGCGTCGGATTATTCCTTTGACGGATCGGGAGTCGCATATTACGACGGTTACAGGGGCGGTGTCTCGGATAAGGACATGCTCAACCGCATCGGTCTGTATTATTACTACGAGGGCGATTATAAAAACGCCGCATTCTTTTTCGCGGAGTGCGCCGACAGATTCGATTACGTAAATGCAATGGGAAATGCGGGTATGGCTTACGAGAATCTGATGGAATGGAGGGATTCGTTTATCTGGTATGCCCGGGCGATAGAAGCGGGGCATCAGGATTCGGACAGATTCCGAAAGAAAATACGTCAGATGGTCGAGGATGAACTGATAACGGAAGACGTGGCAAAATATTATATGTAAACGAAAAAAGAAACGGAGGAATCTGTAACAGATTCCTCCGTGTTTTAATTCTTAAAACGCCATGATCAATACTTCGTGTATTCGTCAGCTTCCGCATCCTTTCCGAATTCCGGAGTTTCTGGCTCTTTATCGGGTGCCTTGGTAAATGATGCGGGATTGAGTGTGTAGCGTCCGAGAGCTATGTAGAAGAGCGGGCCTGCGGGCAAAGAAAGCAATCCTGAAAACGTGCTTATATATGAACTGATGATTGAAACCTTGGCAATATAATCCTCGCCACGCTGGCCATAATAATAGCTGTTGAAATAGCCAAGTGCAACCGAGATCAGTCCCAGAAAAACAAATGCAACTACAAGGATTATTGCAAATATCTTTCCGTTTTCGCTCTGCCCTTTGAGCGTGAGCATAAAGAACAGAATATAAATGATCAGGCCCAGAACGACAGTGACAATACCGAACGGAATGATCATATCATCGGTAAAAGTACGAAAAGCTAATTTATCCATCAGAGTGTTCTGCATGATTAATATGACTACCGTGGCAAATACGCCCAATGCCTCAAATCCCAGTGCAAGTCCGGCGAGTATTGATGTTGTTCTGTTCTTCATTTTTATCTCCTTTTAAAGCCCCCCTGACGGATGACATTCATATTATAGGGTAAAGCAGTACAACCCGTCAAAAAGATATTGATTTTTTCTTCCCGGGATATTATTATGACTAAAAATGAGAATTTAGTCAAAAAAGGAAAGCTGCTATGCCTAAAGTATATTCGGAACGGGAAAGAGAAAAGATCGTAAAGAAATTGAAGAAGGCCGCCAATGAGCTCATGATGAAAAAGGGTGTAAAGAAGGCGACGGTGGACGAGCTCGTTATGAAAGCGGGCATTCCCAAAGGAACCTTTTATCTGTTCTATCCCTGTAAAGAGGTTCTCTTTTTCGATGCGGCAGAGGATTTCCATGTTCGTGTCGATGAGCACATCGCAAGCGGAATGCTGAGGATCATTTCAGAGAATAAGATCGACCCGGCCGAGGACAGTGCGTTCAGCGACTGCATGGATGAAGTGGTTGATGTGATACTCGGTGCAATGGAGATTACATACAATTCCTGTCTCAAAGTGCTTCTCGAGCCCGAAGCGATGAACCTGGTCCTTTCCAAACTTCCCGATGACCTTCTCGAAAAGCACAGGGAGCAGGACAAGGAGATGGGTGCCGGAATCATCGAACAGCTCGTCGCTAAGAAGGGGCTCGATGTAAATGCCGTAGTGGGTTCCTTTTCGATGATACTTCTCGGTTCGATGTATAAGCACGTTATCGGCGAAGAGAATCTTCGTGAGAGTATGAGGATGCTCGTAAAGGGCGTAGTGATGCAGATACTGGCGTGATCGGAGGGTGCTATGTCTGATAAGAAAGTTATAGATGTTAAGGATGTTTTCTTCAGTTACGGAAAGACTCCGTTCCTGCGTGATATATCTTTTTCCGTCAGCGAGGGTGAGATATTCGGATTCCTTGGTCCATCAGGTGCGGGAAAGAGCACGCTCCAGAAGGTCCTTACCGGAATCTGCACGGATTATGAAGGAAGCGCAAGCATCCTCGGAACCGAGAGCAGAAAGAGTGGCAAGGATTTCTATGAGAGGATCGGCGTCGATTTCGAGTTCCCGAGCCTTTTCGAAAAACTGACAGCCAGGGAAAACATGGAGTATTTCGCATCCCTATACAGCGGAAGCAAAAGAGACATCGATGAGCTTCTTAAGGAGGTCGGTCTCTATGAGCATGCTGACAAGAAGGTTTCCGCGTTTTCGAAGGGAATGAAATCGAGACTGAATTTCATTAAGGCCCTTGTGCACGACCCCGATGTCCTTTTCCTGGATGAGCCCACGAGCGGACTTGATCCCAATAATGCGAAGATCATGAAGGATATGATCCGTAAGGAAAAGGAAAAAGGAAAGACCATAATCCTTACGACGCATGATATGCATGATGCGACAGAGCTCTGCGACAGGGTGGTGTTCATTGTGGACGGTCAGATGAAGGCACTCGATACTCCCCACAATTTCATTATGAGCAGGGGAGCGGCAAAGGTCACATATACATATATGGATGAAGGTGTTGAGCAGACTGTAAGCTCGCTCCTTGATGAGATCAGCGAAGATACCACATTAAAGAAGCTGATCGATGAGAACCGCATAACATCGATCCACAGTGCGGAACCCACGCTCAGTGATATTTTTATCGAGATCACGGGAGCTCATCTCGACGGACAGGAACAGCCATGAGAAAGATAAGTGTGATAAAAGGAGATATTGTTTTTCAGTGGAAGTATGGGTTCTACTTCCTCTATGCACTTGTGCTTCTCGTGTATATGATCATCTTTTCTTTCTTTGAAGGAAATGTCAGAAACATCATCGTTTCCTGCTGCGTGTATTCGGATCCGGCAGCAATGGGAATGTTCTTTATGGGTGCGCTGATACTGCTTGAAAAGAGCCAGCATATAACGGCATCCCTTGCCATATCTCCGGTGACTCCGGAGGATTATATTCTCGGAAAGAGCGTATCCTTTGCAATCATTTCCGTTATCGTAGGAGTGCTCCTTATTGTTCAGGGGCATACGGACAGTATCCTGTTGTGTATGACGGGTGTATTCCTGTCTTCGGTCATTTTCAGTCTGTGCGGAGTGATCGTCGGTACCAAGGTCAGCAACCTGAATCAGTACATAATCGGAACGCTCCCCTTTGAACTGATTGGCTTTGCACCGGTGATCGCATACAGGATAGGCTTTATGTGGGATGAACCGCTTATGCTGATCCATCCGGGATGTGCTACGATGCAGCTTGTCGAGGGTAGGACGGATATGCTCGCAGGTTCCCTGGTAAGCCTTTTGGTCTGGATAGTGATTCTATTTATCATCGCGGATAAATGCGTAAGGAAGATGTACCGCCTTGTCGGAGGGGTGAAATTATGACGGCATCTCTTAAAATGTTCCGATACATGCTCAGACAGATATCGCACGAAGCAATGATGGTAATGCTGGTCATTGCTCCCTTTGCCGTCGGGGTTATCTTTAAGTTCGGGATACCTTTATTTGAATCGAAGATCCTTGACAGGTTCGGATACGGCGATGTGCTTGTCCCGTACTATGATCTGTTCAGCTGGCTGTTTGCTATGCTCGTCGGAATGATGTTTGCTTTTGTCGGCGGACTTGTTGTGCTCGGCGAGATCGATGACGGGATAACCAAGTATATTCTCGTAACACCGCCCGGAGAAGCAGGGTATCTCTTTTCGAGGATCATCATGCCTGCGATTATTTCCGGAATCGTGACAGCACTGATCCTGCCCGTATTTGCCCTGACGCATCTGAGCATGATTCAGATTGCGGTTATGACCGTATCCACCGTGCTCTGTGGATTTGTCACTGCACTGCTGGTGGTCACGGTATCTTCAAATAAGGTTGAGGGCATGGCGGTCGGTAAGCTGTCGGGAATATTCGGAGTGACTTTTTTTGCGCCTCTGGTTCTTAGGGGAAGTATAGGGTATCTTTTTATGGTGTTTCCGATGTATCATATAGGTGTGTGGTCGCAGGGCGGTTCGTGCCTTTACCTTATGATCGCAGCGGTACTGTTCGCACTTTGGATACTTGTTTTATACAGGATCTTCAGAAGAAAGTTTATATGAAAGCATACTTCCACCTTCCGGGGTTATTCGAATTTTATGATCTGTATAATGTATTCCTTCCTCTCTACAGGGAGCACAGGGAGTACTTCTTTGACCATGCGGAGATAGGTTCGATATACGGAGCACCCGCGGACTGCCTGTGGGGCGGAGGTCGCGTGGGATTCGGCGATGCGGATCCCGAGAAGGTTTATGCGCTGATGAATGAGCATGGCATTTCGTCCAGGCTTACGTTCAGCAATTCGCTTCTCGAAGAAAAGCATCTGTCCGACAGAAAGTGCAACATGCTCTGTTCCCTTTTTGAAAAGTCTTCCGCACGAAACGGCGTGATAATCTATTCGGATCTTCTGATGGATCATATCAAAAAGAATTATCCTGACTATTATTTCGTATCATCTACGACAAAGGTGCTCAGGAAATTCAGGCAGTTTAAAGAGGAACTGGACAGAAGAGAGTTTGATTATGTTGTTCCCGATTTCAGGCTGAACAGGGAACTCGAGGAACTGGATGATCTTTCACCGGAGCATAAGGCCAAAACGGAATTCCTCTGTAACGAATGCTGCTCCTTTGACTGCAAGGCGCGTAAGGAATGCTATGAGAATGTGAGCAGGAAGAGCCTCGGCGAAGAATGTGAGGATCATAAATGCGTTTCACCGAATGCGGCGCGCGGTTACAGATTTTCGGATGCCATGGAAAACCCGGGATACATAGGTCCCGATGAGATACGTGACATATATATGCCGATGGGCTTTTCCAATTTTAAGATAGAAGGAAGGAGCCTCGGAAGTGCGGTTGTTTTCGAATTTCTGCTCCACTATCTTACCAAGCCCGAATACAGGCTTAAGGTGCGTGAAGAGGTTTACCTGGACAGCATGCTCGATCTGTTCTGATATAGGCGGGGTTACGATATGAATTATAATGATAAGTTCAAGATACGTTCGATGCAGGATCTGGAGGATCTGATCGATGAGGTCGGATTCGTTCCTTTTTTCGCCAATGAGATAGAAGGCTTTTCGATAGAGGAGCATATCGGCAAGGGATGCTGGTATACCGACGGAGATAACGGCTTCTGGCCCGCTTGGGAGTGGAAGGGTCCCGTCATCACGGAGATGAAATGCGCATACGGCAAGTTTCTCCGCGGCAAAGCGATGTATATCAGCAGAAAGCATTTCCCCGATTTTGCAAACTACCGCAGGGACGGATATGATTTCGATTCGAGATATGATGACGGACTGGCTTCCTTTTACGATAAGGAGCTTTACGAACTCCTTGCAGCCAATGCACCCGTAATGTCCAAACAGCTCAAGTCCCTCGGCGGGTACGGCAAAAACGGCAAAAAGGGATTTGATTCCTCCATATCAAGGCTTCAGAAACAGTGCTATGTCGTTATAAGCGATTTCCGCTACGAAAAGGACAGATTCGGAAATGCCTACGGATGGGGAGTTGCCGAGTATTCGACTCCCGAGAAGCTGATGGGCAGGAAATTCTCCGATAATGTATACAAGCATACGCCCGAGGAATCCTATGAACGGCTTGTGAAGCATTTCAAAAAGATCCTCCCGGATGCCGATATCTCAGAGATAGAGCGGATTCTTAAAGGATAAAGGAATAAATGATGAAAGAACTTTTGGATTATAGGTTCAAAAGTTCTTTTTTTGTCTTATAATTAGGTTACTGTGACGGAGGGGGAAATATGAGTTTTGAATTATGGTTATTTGCGGTAAAGAGACTGGCCCAGACCATGGATGCTGCACAGCTGATATACGACGGCCTTTCCGATGCCGATAAAGAACGTCTTAAAAAAGAATACGATGAATTTATAGCAGGCGGTGCCGGTGGCGAGGAAAAGGAACTTGAAGTTACCGTCCGCAAATTCTCTGACAAGGATCTTACCCAGATGATCAAGATCTGGAATGAGGTTGTTGAAGAGGGAATTTCATTCCCCCAGGAGGATGTGCTCGATATCTTCTCCGCGAAGAAGCTTTTCAAGGCACAGAGCTTTACCGGAGTTGCCGAAGCAGACGGTAAGATAGTGGGACTGTATATTCTTCATCCGGACGGAGAGGGAAGATGCGGTCATATCTGTAATGCTTCTTTTGCTGTAAGCTCAGAATGCCGCGGAAAGCATGTCGGCGAAAAGCTTGTAAAGGACTGTATTGAAAAGGCCGGGGAACTCGGCTTTATGATCATCCGGTTAAATGCCGTGGTTGAGACCAATACCCACGCAAGGCATCTGTACGAAAGACTCGGATTTATGCGCATGGGGATCATTCCCGGCGGTTTCAGGATGAAGGACGGTCATTACGAGAACATCTGCCCTTATTACCGTATTCTGTAAAATGTATTAGGAGGCTTGACGTAGTATGCTGGCTGAACACGAATTTCCGATACTTGAATTTGATGATGCGGGGGTTGCAAAGCTTAACCCCGCATCTTTTAATCCCGGGGAACTATCCTCAAATAAGATGATCATCACCTTTTTTCCCGAAGTTATGAATAAACTGCAGGAAAGCGGAAAGCTGGAGCCGGAGCATACCATCCCCGGGGAGAATCCCGTGTATATCTACAGGTTTACCGATGATCCGAATGTACTCATAACTCTCGGACAGGTCGGTTGTCCTGCGTGTGCGGGAAATCTCGATCTTTTCAACGAGATGGGTGTCAACAAGGTGATGTTCTGCGGCGGAGGCGGAGTCCTTGACAGAAATATCGAGGTAGGACAGATACTTCTTGTTGACGGTGCGATACGTGACGAAGGTTTTTCTTATCATTACCTTCCGCCTTCGAGAGTGGTAAATACCGACCCTGCCGTCACCGATAAAATAGCCGCATATCTCGAAAAGGAAAACGTACCGTACTTAAGAGGCCTTACCTGGACCATCGATGCGATCTTCCGCGAGACTGTCGATAAGATAGAGCGCAGGAAAGCGGAGGGCGGCAAGATAGTCGAGATGGAGCAGGCCGGATGCATAGCGGTCGCAAAGTTCCGCGGATTCGAATACGGAGCGCTCATATACGGCGGAGACGACCTGTCCGGTGAGGAATGGTCCGAAAGAGGATGGAGGAGCCGTGAGGGCGTAAGATACGATCTTGTACAGCTCTGTAAAAAGCTTGTATATGAGATCTGAAAAATTTTTTTAAAAAGTGTGTTGACTCTGACATTATGTGAGGGATTATCGTTGCAGTGAGCTCAAAATTATCCATGGAGGTTGTAACCAATGCTTAAAATAGGAGAATTTTCAAAGTTATCCAGAGTAAGCATCAGGATGCTCAGACACTACGACGATATCGGACTCCTCAAACCCGCGGAGATCGACGACTTTACAGGATATCGTTATTACCGTGAAGATCAGCTTTTTACCGCAGGAAGGATCGCATCGCTTAAGGACATGGGTTTTCCTTTGTCGGATATCATCAAGATCCTGGATTCGTATGATGATAAGGAGAAGATGGATGCATTCCTTTCCGAAAGACAGAAGGAGCTGGCTAAGCTTTCCGAAGAGACTGAGTATAAACTGATGCTTCTGGATTCGGCCCGAAAGAGGCTGAGGAAGGAGCATAATATGAGTTTTGATGTAACTGTAAAGACAATACCCGAAAGATATGCGGCCACCGTACAGATGGTCGTTCCCCATTACGAGGATGAAGGAATGCTGTGGGGCGTCATGATGGGAGAGTGTAAGAACCTTATTCCCGATGATCCCTGTCTTGCGGCTGCGGAGTTCCTTGATGATGAGTTCAAGGAGGAAAATGTTGAGATCGTCGCCTGGATGACCGTAAAAGGGAAGTATGACGATACCGAGCATGTGAAGTTCAAAACACTTCCCGCAGTGAAGGTTGCAAGCTGTATCATCAAGGGCAGCTACGATCAGATGGGTGAAGCATATGCAACGGTTGTATCCTGGATCAAGGCAAACGGTTACAGGATGAACGGACATATGTTCAACATCTACCATGTGAGTCCGGCACAGACACAGAATCCGGATGAGTACGTAACGGAAGCCTGCTTCCCTGTAGAATAAAGAAAAAAGTAAGGCCAAGGGGTATTTATAGCTCCTTGGCCTTAGTATATAATCAAAACTGTGTGAAACGGAAAACACGGAGTTTATTCTATGAATTTTGATGCATTTGCAAATGACATAGTGACGAACGGATGGAATGTGTTCGGTGCCGAGGTATATGAGGACAGAAAACTCATTCACTCATTCGGAGATACCACAGACAACGTACATGAGATCTATTCCGCTACAAAAGCGGTTCTTTCAGTTACCGTGGATATCGCAAAGGAAGATGTGAAGTTCGATATCGACAAGCCGATAACATATTATCTTCCGAAGAGCAGGATCGAAACACTTCCCGAAGAACAGAGAAGAACCTTTGACAGATTAAGTGTCCGCAGGTTTCTTACGATGTCTGTGGGTGATCTTCCTTTCCGTTCGGAGGGAGACAGTTTCCTTGATTTTGCACTAAACGTAAAGATCAGTGATCCGGATACGCGAGTATTCAATTACAACAACATAAGTGCATATCTTGTAGGTGTTGCACTTGCCGAAGCGCTGGGAACGGATCTGGGTAAGTATATCGAGGAGAAACTCTTTGCGCCGCTCGGCATAGATAAATTCGAATATGCGAGATGCCCCGAAGGATATTTCTATGGTGCATCGGGTATGAAGCTTACCGTGAACGAACTGAGCAGAGTGGGTATGCTGCTTTATAACAAGGGAACCTTCGAAGGAAAGAGGATCCTTTCGGAAAAGTATGTTGAGGAAGCAACATCGGTTCAGCAGATGAACCGCGAAGGCGGCTACGGATACTTCCTATGGAAGTACCGTGACGGTTTCAGCATCAACGGCAAGTGGAAGCAGAAGTGCTACATACTTCCCGAAAGAAAACTGATAGTCACATATCTTTCGCACATAGAAGATGACTCACACGATCTTCTTGACAGTATGGAAAAGCACATACTCGGTGTGGAAGGATAATACGTTTTTGAAAGGCAGGATCTCATGATCGAAAAGCTCAGGACAGACGGTCCCGATTATAATAAATGTCTAGTCAATCTTTCCAATTCGATATTGAAAAGATTCGGGGCGGAAACGAGCGCAGGTACTCTTAAAAGTGCAGATGAATTTCTTGCGAAGGGTCACAGGAATGTGGTTGTCCTTCTTCTCGATGCAATGGGAACCTCCATTCTTGAAAAGCATCTGGCTGAAGACGGGTTCTTCCGTTCCAATTTAAGGGATACGTTTTCATCCGTTTATCCTCCGACTACGGTTGCCGCGACAACTTCCATTCTCAGCGGCCTGTATCCGAATGAGCACGGCTGGCTCGGATGGGATATATACTTTCCACAGCTTGATAAGAATGTCACGGCATTTACCAATAACTGTCAGATGACGGAAAAAGAAGGCGCAACCCCGAACGTACTTAACAAGGATCATGTATTTGAATGGGGGACGGATTCGCTGAACGAGCCAACGGCCGCATCCGAACAAAGCGCGGCATTCACGTATATTCCCTATAAGAACATAGTCGACAGGATAAATGAAGCGGGTGGAAGTGCTTTTCCTTCTATGAGATTTCTTCCTCCTTTTCCGGATACATTTGAGAAAGTGCTGGACCGCATAAAGCAGCTCTGCGACGAACCCGGAGAAAAGTTCATTTATGCATACTGGGATGAACCCGATCATACAATGCACAGGACAGGTACCGTAAGTGAAGCAACACATGACATGATCGTTTCAATGGAAGAGAAGGTGAGAGAACTTGCCGAATCACTATCCGATACGCTTCTTATCGTTACGGCCGACCACAGCCATATGGACAGCAGGAATCTCTGCATCCTTGATTATCCGGAAGTGACGGATTGCCTTGTGCGTCTTCCTTCGCTTGAACCCAGGACACTGAACCTGTTTGTAAAGGATGAATATAAGGATTCCTTCCCTGAGATCTTCAGAAAGAATTTCGGAGATGATTTTCTTCTTTTGACAAGGGAAGAGGTGCTGAAAGAGAAACTGTTCGGAATCGGTAAAGACCGAGAAGGCTTAAGCGATATGATCGGTGATTACGTAGCTCTTTCGGTTTCGGATGTTTCGATATTCAACACACATTATGAAGCGCAGATAATGCCGGGAGGTCATGCGGGATTGACTTCCGAAGAATGTTCGATCCCGCTTATCGTTGCAGAGAGGTGATGAGGTGAATAAAGACTGGTCGGAAAAGAATAAAAAGATGCAGACGCTCATCGGTAAAGAGGCCACATTTTCCGAGGGGATTGATGTGCTTCTTGAATTAAGGGATGATCTGTTTGAGCAGATAACATACATAGCGGATTCGTATCCAAAGGATGCATTTTATCAAATGCCCTTTGCCGGAGCGGACGGCTATCACAGTAAGACCTTGGTATATTCCATGTGGCATATTTTCAGGATTGAGGATATCGTGGCTCATACGCTTATAGCCGGAGATGAGCAGGTTCTCTTTTCCGGGAAGTGGCAGAAGAAAACAAAGAGTCCGATCGTCACGACCGGAAACGAACTGCAGGGAGAAGAGATCGCAGAGTTTTCTAAAAAGCTTGATGTAAAGGCGGTGTATGAATACTGCAAAGCTGTTATGGAATCGACAAATGAACTGCTCCGCAGTCTTTCATACAAGGATCTGAAGCGCAGGTTTTCCGAAGAGGACAGAAAGCGTGTGATAAACAGCAAGTCGGTAAGCAGGGACGAAAGTGCATTTTGGCTTGTAGATTACTGGTGTGGTAAAGATATCCGCGGACTTATCAAGATGCCTTTTTCCAGACACTGGATCATGCATATCGAGGCTATGTGCAGGATCAAGGATAAGCTGTGTCAGAAAGCCAGGAAGGGGCTGCCATAAAGTCCCTGGCATTATTCATCCGAAAATACGGGAAAGAGGAACTGATGAAAACTCTTGATGAACTCCATCGGGAGTACGAATTCGAGAAGGTTCAGGAGATTCTTGGCTATGACATGAAGAAGGGCCTGAAGATTCTGGAGGAAAAGAGGGGGAAATGAGCAGGATTGCGATAGTTACCGGTTCGACCGGCGGAATAGGACAGAAGTTCATCGAGAGGATCAATGAGTACGATGATATAGATGTGATCTGGGCTGTGGGAAGAAACAGCGAAAGATTAAAGTCTGTTGCGGAAAAGTATGGCAAGGTTGTTCCCGTAGAATCCGATCTTGCAAAGGAAGGTATCGGTAAGATCACGGAGATGCTCCAAAATGAAAAGCCCGATGTCCGTATGCTGATCAATAATGCCGGTGCAGCATATATGGGATTATTCGAGAAGATGGAACCCGATATGGTCGAGGGCATATGTAACATCAATTGCAATGTCCCCGCCATACTGATCCATGCGGTGCTCCCTTATATGAATTCCGGTTCGAGGATCATCAATATATCATCCGCATCATCGTTCCAGCCTAATCCATATCTTGCGATGTACAGCGCTTCAAAGATCTTTCTCAAGAATCTTTCAAGGTCGCTTAACCGTGAACTTAAGTCACGCGGGATCACCGTAACAGCCGTATGTCCGGGATGGGTTGATACGGGAATGCTTCCGCGTGAAAAGGACGGAAAGAAGATAAACTATTTAGGAATGATCGCTCCCGATGTGGTTGTGGATAAGGCACTTAAGGACAGTGCCAAGGGAAAGGATATGTCCGTACCGGGATTCTTTGCGAAGTATTTCAGATTCTATTCCAAAGTAACACCGGAAAGATTTGTAATGGATCAGTGGACAGCAGTGATCAGGAAGCATGTATGAAGGTTAAGATAGAAACAGAAAGAGTGGATCTTTTTGATGTAAGCATAGTCATCACCATGTGTGTGAACCTCGAAAAGGAGGTTCTTTTTTCCGAGCTCAAAACTGCCTTCGATAAGGCGTGTAAACTTCATGGTGTGTTAAAGTCCAAAGTCATCATTGAACCTGACGGTGAAGCATATTACGTTGATAACGACGTGATCTCAAGCAGTTTTTCCATGACGGGACTTTCGCTTTATGAACTGATCTACGAAAACGAAAGAAACAGATTCAGAATTGAAGAAGGTGAGTTCATTAGAGCTTTTCTTTCACCTGACGGCCTTGTGTTCATGATGCATCACCTCGGAGGTGACGGTAAATCACTTCTGTATTTCATCGAGACATTTATGAACTGCCTTGCAGGAAATGAGTGCAATGAGCTGTTGTTCAGGAATCTCGGATTATCGGATCTGCCGGGTGATGTCCGTATTCCCTTTTTCTACAAGCTCTTAACAAAGTCGTGGAACCACAGATGGAGTTCGCAGAAGAAAGTGTTCGATTATTCGGATATGGATGAGGCATATACGAAATTCTGGAAAGAGCACAGGTCCGTGACCGAGATAAAAAGGTATGAAAAAGATGAGCTTGAGGCTCTGATGAAACGAGTGAAGGATTCGGGAGTCACTCTTACCTCTTATCTGATCACTGACATGATCAAGGACTCGGATAAAAAGAATGATATAGGCCTTGCCGTCGACGGAAGGACCGATAAGAACAGGTCGATGGGAAACCAGGCTACGGGCATTTCCGTTGAATACAGATATGATAAGAGCAGGAGCTTTGAAGAAAATGCCAAGGCTGTTCACACACTGATGCAGAAGAAACTGTCCGATGACATATACCGCTACTTTGTGCTCGGATTTATGGGACTGCTCGATCCCACGCTTAAGGATGCGCTGAACCTTGAACATGCGGGGTGTTTCAGTAGCAAAGTTTCAAAGCAGGTTGCGGACCTTCTCGGATACGGTGAAAAAGTAAAGGACATCAGCATAACCAACCTGACACGTGCGGATATTTCTCTCGAATACGGAGACCACAGGATAAAGGATATAGCCTTTATCCCTCCCGTTGTTTCATATGCAAAGAATGTCATAGGAATAGTAACGGCCGGGGATGTTATGACCGTATCGAGACATATCATTGAAAAGGCAGATTCATAGTTTTAGAGTGGTCCTTGTGGAGGGAATTGATCATGAAATTACAGGGTGTAAAGAAGTTCAGGGTTTCCAAGAATAAACTGATGATATCGTTGCTGCTTTTTGCATGCGGTTTTATCGGAACGCTGTTTCTTACAAATCCGATCTTTGATATGGAAAAAAATCCGCTGCCCTGTGTGATCATAGCAGCAATTGCGGCTGTGATCATGGCTGTTCTCGGAGCTGTATTGGTCAAGGAATACTATATGCAGATTTCCGAAGAATATTTTGAACTTGTAAAGGGAAAGAAGATAACAAGGTATTCCTTTACCGATTTTGCCGGTTCAAATGTAACCAGACATTATATGAACGGAATATATACCGGAACAACCCGTGAGATAAGTATCAGGGAAGCAAACGGCAAGACAACAAAGATCAATGCAAACAATCTTTCAAAGTCAGATTTTGCCGAGCTTGTTACATATCTGGGAAAGGCCGGATATACGAAGTCACATGACATCGAAGCTACCGCAGAGTATTTCAATGAAGGATATGAATTCCGCATTCCGAATGAGAAGATAATCAAAGCAAACAAGGGCAAACTGGTCAAGTGGACAGTTATCAGCATATTGCTTTTGGTCGTGTTCTTCGGAATGCTGATTTGTTTTCTGGTCGCAGATTATGATTCCGCAGGTTTTTTCACCATCATGATCTTTGCAGGAATTGCCGGAGTGATGGATCTGTTTATGGAGGTTATTCCCGCATGGCTCACATATCGTAAGGTGAAAAATCTTCCGAACCGTATCTATGTCGACAGATATACACTCAGCATCGGAGATATGACACTTAATGCGGATAATATTCTTAATATTCTGATGGTCCCTGCGGACTACACTATCATGACCAGGGATATGACCGTCATCACGAAGGATAATAAGAAATACAAATTCTGTTTCGGAAAGAAAGACATTAAGAATAAACTCACATATTCCGATTACGATAAGCTTGCCGGAACACTGGAAATCTGGTGTATCGTCAACTACGTAAACTTCATGAAGATCCTTGGATAACATTATTACCGGAAGCGGTGCGGATCCGAACAATCTGCACCGCATTTTTGTTTCATGCGTTAAGCTTGAGAGGACTGTTACACATAACGGAGGTGATGAACTTGGCACAGATACAGGTAACGGATCTGACCTTCGCATATGAGGGTAGTGCCGATGATATTCTCGAAAATGTCACATTCAATATAGATACGGATTGGAAACTTGGACTTATCGGAAGGAACGGCAAAGGCAAGACGACCCTGCTGAATCTTTTTATGGGAAGATATGAGTACCGGGGAAGCATCAAAGCGGGAACTCATTTTGATTATTTTCCCTACCGGGTATCCGAAGAGGATATGAAACAAAATGCCGCGGATCTGTTTGAAAAGTGGAAACCCGGAATTGAAAACTGGCAGGTGCTTATACAGATGAACGAGCTTGAGATGGATCCCGAATGCCTTTACAGGCCCTTCGGAACACTGAGTTTCGGAGAACGCACCAGGGTTATGCTTGCCGTCCTTTTCGCAGCGGAGAACGAATTCCTTTTGATAGATGAACCTACCAACCATCTGGACAGCAGGGCACGTGATATCGTCAAAGCTTATCTGGCTTCGAAAAAGGGATTTATCCTTGTATCACACGACAGGGATCTTCTGGACGGAGTATGCGATCATGTGCTTGTACTTAACAGGTCCACGATAGAGGTTCAGGCAGGCAACTTTTCGTCGTGGTGGGAGAACAAGGAAAAGAAGGACGCATTTTCACTGGCTGAAAACGAAAAGCATCTGAAGGAGATCGGAAAGCTTAAAGCTGCGGCGGACAGAACCGAAAGATGGGCGGAAAAGAGTGAGAATGCAAAGATCGGTTTCGACCCTGTCAAAGAACACGACAGGAGCATCTCGACACGGTCGTTTATCGGAGCCAAGACCAAAAAGATGCAGTCACGTGTTAAGGCCTATGAAATGCGGATCGACAGGGAGATTGAGGTGAAAGAGGGACTGCTGCGGGATATAGAGAAGGTGACCGATCTTAAGCTCGAACCGCTCAGATTCCATAAGGAAGTGCTGGTAAATGCCTATGACCTGTCACTTCGCTATGAAGGAGCGGAAAATGAACTGTTTAACGGACTTCGTTTTCAGGTCAGACGCGGCGAGAGGATCATTCTTTCAGGAGATAACGGTTGCGGTAAATCGAGCATATTGAAAGCGGTTTTGCAGAAGAGCGGATGCAGAGATTTTGATGGTATATCCGGTCTGACTGTGTCGGGCACTCTGGATGTCGCATCGGGGATGACCATATCGTATGTTAACCAGGATACTTCGTTTTTATCAGGAACTCTCCGAAAATTCTGTGAAGACAGGGGACTTAATGAAAGCCTGTTTCTCGCGGTGCTCAGACAGATCGATTTCGGCCGCGAGCAGTTTACCAAGAATATGGAGGATTTTTCCGAAGGTCAGAAAAAGAAGGCCTTGATAGCGGCAAGCCTGATAACTCCGGCACATCTTTACATATGGGATGAACCTCTGAACTTTATAGATGTCTTTTCGAGGATGCAGATTGAAAATCTGATATTACAGTATGAGCCGACCATGCTGCTTGTCGAACATGATATCCGGTTTCGGGAAAAAGTTGGAACGGACATCATAAGGATACTTTAACTATAACTGCTCTACTTACGGTTGATGAACCGGTTAAAACTACGCTTGTCCGGTGACGAAAGGCATATAAAATAGTAAGTGATTCTTATAAAGTTGGAATTATTTACGAATGGAGATATTTATATGCGAAAGATACTTGCAACCCTTTTTTCGGCACTGGCATTTAGTATATGTATTTTTGGATTGACCGGATGCAGCGAATACTATACGGAAACTGAAGAGACTGTAAACACAGATGAACGCAGTGATAAAGCTTTGGCGATAGCCAATGAATTGGTTCCCGAGTATTATCCGGATATTGATTTTTCTACGTATTACTTTAAACCTGTAAACTATGGGGATACTGAAACGGACCTGGTTGCCGCTTGCGATAGATATGAGCGGGAAAAAAGGATATTGATAAACGTTGCTACAAATGAGATATATGTATCATATGAAAGTCAGTATATCATTGATTATGCAGATAAACTGATCAGGGAACTTTATCAGCTGGACGATGAACATATTAAAACCTATATATATTTTGAAATACCCATACCGGAGTTTGAGTATGAAGGTGAAATGTTCGTGGGAAAACATGAAAATCTGCTTCCGCTGGGACGCGCCGGTGATGAAGATTATTTCAATGAATGTTTGGAAAACAGGAGATTTTTCATTTATTATTCCATAGCTGTTGATGAGAGCGTTGATATCGAAGAATTGTATGAAAAAACCGACATCAATCTGCTTGGAAACAGAATGAGCGTTAGCATAGACCAGTATACCGACGAAGAATTTCGTGAAAATTCTATGGCGAAACTACGGGTTATTGATCCGATTAAAACAATTGTGATCGAAAGAAATATGGATAGATTGAGAGGCAGCTGATGAAGAAAAATACTGTTTTGGAATGGCTTTTGGAAGAGGAAAATCCTGAGGTCAGACTCAGAACCCTGAAAGAATACGAGAAATTACCGGAAGACGATGAACGAGTCGTATCGTGCAAAAAGGAGCTGCTTCAGAGCAAAGTATATGAACGCGGCCTAAAGAAGCTGAAGAAAGACAAGCCCTGGGAAAAATATGATGCCATTATGGCATTTGCCGAATGGGGACTCACCAGGGATGATATCGGAAGCGACATAGATGATGAGGTCTTTGGACTGATCGAGAGCACAGGTTTCAAAATGCTGTGCGGAGAACCTCTTCTTCTAAGAAATCTTGTAAAGCTGGGATATTATTCTGAGGATATCGTTAAGAATGAGGTCGATTCCGCTCTTAAAATGATCAAGGATGACGGAGGTTTCGGATGCATCAGTACCAACAAAAAGATCAACGATCCAAGAAAGCCTCATAAGAGCTGTGCAAGACTGACGGTCGAATACCTTCTGCTTGTCGCCGAACTGTCTCTTCAGGGGCACAGACCTGAATGTGCGGATGACCTGGTTCATTACTTTACAAAGCGTAACATTTTCTATAGGACGGATGATATGAAGACACCTATGGTTGATGTTATGCTGGGAACATTCTATCCTCCGGATCCCATCAAGATCGGAGCACATATGATCGTCTATGCTTTAAAGGGGCTCGGATGTAAGCCCGGCTCTGCAGCGATGAAGGCGGGCTATAAAGTTCTTGATGACCATAAGCTTGAAAACGGAAGATTCGTTCTTACCGCATCAAAAAGTGTACCTGCTTTCAAAGTGGGAAATGTCGGCGAAGAGAATAAGTGGGTTACCCTGTACGCATATATGGCAAGGGAATAATTTTTTGGAATAAAGGATACTTATTATTGGATAAATATCTTGAAAACGCAAAGAAACTGTACGATTTAAGTGAATATGAATTAAGCATGGCCCCCGGCCATGAGGGCGGAAGAAATCATATATTGATCTGCCAAAGAAACGGAAATCCGGAATGCGTTTTACGTTTTTCAATGCTTGGGGACAGAACAAAGGAAGAATATCTGGCGGAGGCGGAGTTTGTGCATTATCTGGCCGAAAAAGGTGCTCCCGTAGCAGATGTGATTCCTTCATTGAACGGAAATCTTGCGGAAGCGGTTTCATTGGATGGAAAAGAGTGTTTTGTTATGCTTTTTTCCTATGCCAAAGGAATGTTAATTTCAGACAACGGATACAGGTACAGGGACGGAGCACCGCTTGAAGAATATTTTTATAACACGGGTCGAGCTCTTGGGGCGATTCACAGGCTTTCCAAAGAATTTAAGCCCGAAAATAAAAGGTTAGGATTCTTTGACAAATACAATCGAGAGTATATAGATGAGCTGATTCCTGATGAATATGAAGAATTAAAAATCGCAATCGAAGAGCGGCTGGATAGCTTTCGAAGCCTCCCTGCTGATGAGTGTGTTTACGGACTTGTTCACTTTGATTTCAGCGACGGGAATTATCATATTGACATGAATACCGGGGATATTACGGTATTTGATTTTGACAACTGCATGTACTGCTGGTATATGTTCGACCTGGCAAATCTCTGGATTCACGGAACCGGATGGTTTCGGAATGAGCAGGATCCCGATAAACGCATGGAGGGAATGAAAGGGTATTTTGATACGGTGCTCTCCGGATACAGGAGTGAGACCGATGTTTCCGATGAGGACCTTTCGAAGCTGCAGCTGTTTGTTGATATGGTACTGATTGAGAACATAGTTGATGAATTTGAGTGCTGCGAGCGTGAGGGCGAAGACATAGACCCCGAAGATATCGAAGATGCCGCAGAGTGTCTGATAAACCATATACTGTATTTGGGGTGAACCGTGTTGCCGATATCCTTAAGGCTGCTATTCCGGACGGAACCGTCTGCAGGATCAGCGGAGATGAGTTTGTCTGTATTGTTGAAAATGTTGATGCGAAATCTTTTACGGAGAAGATGGAAGGACTTGGGGCTGTTTTGATGGAGAATGACCGTGTCGCTTCGTTCGGTTATGATACCGGAGCGGGGAAGGATATATACGGAGTCATCAAAGCGGCAGAGAAGAATATGTATGCAGACAAGCATAAGTACTATATGGAAACCGGAAAAGACAGACGACGCTGAGACGATGAAGCATTATCCTGCTCGGCACTAAAGCATCCTGTTAAAAGGATGCTTTTTTATGTAAACAAGTATATGTGATCATAGATTATATTCTTAGTAATTTTACGTATGGTCATATATAGCGTTATAATATTTTTATAGGTATTTAGTGAACAGAAACGGAGGACAGGATGGGTGCATGGAGTGCAAGTATAACAGGAAACGATACGGCACAGGATCTTCTTGAAGAATACAAGGCAGCTTTTTCCTTTTTTGATGTGGACACTGCCGTAAAGAAGATCGACGAATATGTCAGGACCATGTTTGATGAGACTGATGAGGAGGAGTTCAGTGCCTATTACTATTCTCTTGCCGAATTTATGTGGAAGAAGGGAATACTCACCGATGAGATAAGGGATCGTGCAGTCAGGATGGTCGATGAAGATTTCGGCATGGAGCTTTGGATTGAAGAGGGTGGCTCCGCCGAAAAAGAAAGACGCAAAGTCCTGCAGCAGTTCAAAGAGAAGATCACTTCTCCGCAGTGTGCACCCAAGAAGATCAAGCTTGATATCCACACGGAAGATATCTTTAACGACGGTGAATATGTCGTCTTTCAACTCAAGACTCTGGGTAAGCCTTACACCTCACATTCGGCGATGAGCAAGGGGGTCTCTGATGAGAAATTCCATTCAATGAATGATAAATATGTCGTGCTGCAGAAGATCAAGTCGCAGGCTTCGCGTGTCTCAAGCATAGTTCCCGAGGTGTATGACAGATGGGCGATATTCAGGATTTTCAAGGGCATATATGATTCTCCGTCGGACATCAATATATCAGAGCTTGAGGAAGCTCCTCTCGGAAACGGTACTGCGTACTTTTTTACCGACAGCAGCATGTTCCATTTTAAGAAACGCGGGTATCAGGTGATTGGCAAAGGCGAAGCGCCGGAAGTGCCCAAGACCAATTCCGTTCAGGGTATCTTTTTCGGGATCAATAAGTCGTATTACAATGTTGATTCGGATATTGTAGGGTACCTGTATCCGTATGAACAGTAAATATACCCTGATAATATTTGTATGACAACACGAAAAACCATATGATTTTTTTAGTATAAAGGAGGCTTATCAAATGGGCATGGTGTATATTTTTTTACTTTTATTCTTAGTCATCGTCATTTCTACGGTGTACATGACCATATCACTCATGTCAAGAACGCAGAACAAAGGCCTGAAGTCTGCCATGAAAGAACTCGGGATTGCTTTTTCTCCTAAGACCCCCGATTCTTTCTGGGTAAGCAGGACGTGGTATGATACGACATTCAATTCCCGTATTCCTTCGGTGTCGGGCAATCTTGAGACGTTTTCCGACATGCCTTTGGAACAAAGGATGAATAAAGAACTGATCCGTCTTCAGACAAGACAAAAGGATCTGTTCAGAGGAAATGTCGTGGTCAACGAAATACCCTGGAATTATGTCATGTCCACCAATGATAACGGTTCCGGAACCGTCATACGTACCCTTATAGCTGTGACCGGAAGTGAGTCAAAAGGACTGTTGTTTGAAGTCTTTCTCGGAAAAGTAGGGACTTTCCCTGAGGAGAACCTTGAAGAGATATTTTCCGCATTTATGCGTAGCCAATAACTTTGCACGGCGGAAAAGATTAATACCGGAGAATTAAACCGATCCGGCTTTTATATTGGCAATCATCCATTTCGTAGTTTTAGCTTTTAGGAAGAATAAATAGATTATAAAGGTAGATATATGGGACATTGTGCTGAAAGTGTTGAATTAACCGTTTTGTGCCTTATACAGGATGGAAAAAGGATATTGTTACAGAACAGGGTTAAAGAGGATTGGAAAGGATATACTTTCCCCGGTGGTCACGTTGAAGCCGGTGAATCATTTGTGGATGCAGTAAAAAGAGAAATGAAAGAAGAGACCGGACTGGATATCCTTAACCCTCGTCTGGTGGGGATTAAACAGTTTCCGATTGAGAAAGGCCGGTATATAGTTCTTCTGTTTAAAGCTACCGAATTCAGCGGGGAAGTTGTATCTTCCGAAGAAGGCGAGATGGAATGGATCGGTCTTGAAGATCTTCCCAATGTTAATGTTGTTGAAGACTTCAATGATCTGATGAAAGTTCTCAACGATCCGGATCTCAATGAGTTTCAGTATACAATTGATGGCGGCGAGTGGATCGTTCATTTAAAATAATTAAACAATTGCCTGAGAGGATATATTGAACCTGCAGATATTTAGCTTATGTTGAATATGTTGTGAAAATGTGAGGAAAAAACCACTATTTTAGAGGGCTTATATGATGATTCTTAATACTGAAAGGCTTATTATTCGCTCTATTCAAAAGGGTGACGAAAAAGCATTGGCAGATATGGCAAAGGACGGAAGTCTTTCCGAACTTGGTTTTGACGAGGATTGTTCGAATTGGATAGATGAATGGATCGGTGAAGCGATGGATCTTTCTATAAAAGACAATCCAAGGGTTGACTATATCTGCGGCATTATATGTTTGAAAGATGATGAAAGGGTTATTGGCAGTGTAGGTAATACCTACTATGAGGATACGGAAAAGATAGGTATCTGCTACGGTATCGGAGCGGAATACAGACAATTGGGATATGCCTCGGAGGCAGTGAAAGCATATCTGGAATATTTTTTCGATCATTATGATGAAGATGAAATAATTGCAACAATTTCGGATGATAATATTGCATCCTGTAAAACTGCTGAGAATGCCGGATTTCAGTTATCGGACACAAGAATGTATAAAGATATATACGACACTGAAGAGCGGTTATATCGCTTTTACGTAGCAAAACATGGAGATCATAAGAAATGAGATTAGGCAAACCCGGAAAATGGATGGCTGCATTATTGACAGCTGCAATATGCTTGTCGGTTGTTGGCTGCGGTAATGCGGAAGTTAATAATGATATTTCGTCAGAGCCGGAACCGGAAGTTGTGAATATTACGCAGATTACAGAGGACGATCCTGAAGAAAATAAGGTAGAAGAAATTACATTTTCCGATATAAAAGAAATTGACGAATATATAAACGAAAATCTTGCGCTTGATGCTGACGAAGAAATTGAAAGCTGCGAGTGGGTCGACAGTGACAGAAGTTGTTTTCGCGTTAGAATCTGCTATAAGGAAGCACCTGTAAATGAATATAAGCATAAGAGGGACCTTTTTGTATTTGTTGGCAGCAAGTTAACGTCAGTCATGGTAGATTACCCTTCCCATGATGATTATTCTGCCCCCAGGCATGTCTGTGAAGGCAACGATTTTGAAGCCGGATTGGAAGATGTTAATTTCGATGGTAACAAAGACTTGCTCGTATGCCTTGGATATTCAGGATCTAATGGCGGATCATACTGGTGCGCGTATCTTTATGACAGAGGTAACTATGTTTACAATGAGTCTTTTGAAAGAATAAGTAATTATAGGCTCGAATATGTCAGCAAGCAGATTTTTTCCTCATATACGGAACAGGCAAACTCGATTGAGGCAATTTATGAATATGATGAGACAAACGATGAGTTTACAGAGGTATGCTCGTACACGGGAGCGGAACGCGCTATATACGGAGTTGTAGCTGATCTGATTGCCTATGATGCCATAGGATATCCCAATGAGTCCGTGCAGGATTGGGTGATAGTATCGACATTCGGAGACAGGAAAAATGGAACCATAGTTATTTCAGATGGTTACGAAGTGGAATATTCAGAAAGAATGCCTATTGAAGATGTGGAAATTTTCTATCAGCAGGTCTACGGAGAAGACAGGTCTTTTGAAGCCGGATATGAGGGCGGACATGAAGTGGGCATTTATTGTAAGGATGATGGTTATGCTTATGCTCATAACGGCGTCGGATGGGGAGAATATACCGTTATAACAAATGTCGAAGAAACAGACGATGGAGTGAAAGTGTACTGTGATCTTAACGATGCTTATGGTGGATACCGTTTTGCTGCATTCGATTTTGTGTTGACCGGATCGGATAATCTATTCGGATACTCTCTGATAAAAGATTCTGTAAAGTTCACCGGTAATGCATTAGCGTTGGCTGATGCGTTTAAAAATGCAAATTGGGCAAAACTGACCGAAGAGGATTTTACATATAAATACGGCGACAATACTTTTGGTATTACAAGTGAGTGGAGCGATTATGTTGATGCTCTTGGATATCCTGAAGATTTTGAAGAAAACAATTACGGATATGTAACTACGGATGCTGCAGGTTATCGTTGGGAAATGCGTTATCCGTCACAATCAGATGCGGAATATGATTTCAAAGTTGTAATGGTTTCTCCTTCCTCGGAGATAGATGACGTAGACACATATATTGAATCGATATCATTGATGCAAACGGAAACGGTCCGAGGGATAAAGGTAGGAGATTCAGTCGATGACCTGGCAACTGCTTATGGTCACCCGGAATACATATCTCTTCATGACGGAAATGATAAATGGACAGATTTAACTTACTGGTATAAGGGTGAGTATTCGCTGGTTTTTGTTATAGCTGATAATAAAATTATAGCTATTCATATGTATTAGTTATTAGATTTATATCAAAAACCGGGAAAAGGGTTTGAAGCATGATCAAAACGTTGGAAAAAGCGATGGAAATCGGTGGAAAGGACGGTCTGAATTGTATTGCCGGACTGATCGATCCTTCAGCTGTAGAAGAGATTACCGCCAAAAGTGCCTCGGAAGGACCGCTTGCAGGTGTACCGATCCTTGTGAAGGACAATATCGATGTTGAAGGGTTTCCGACGACTGCGGGAAGCCTTGCATTGGAAGACAATATTGCCGAAAGCGATGCACATGTCATCCGTAATCTCCGAAGAAACGGTGCAGTCATCATCGGAAAGACTAACCTGACCGAATTTGCCAATTATGTATCGCCACAGATGCCCTGTGGCTATAGTTCACGTGGCGGGCAAGTGATACATGCAGTGAACCCGAACCTTAATCCGCTCGGTTCCTCAACCGGCTCAGCTGTTGCCGTAGCAGCCGGAATTGTTCCTATGGCGGTCGGGACAGACACCTGCCATTCCGTTACGGCATGCGCAATGGGGAACGGTATCTGCGGTCTGAAGCCACCGGCAGGGGCTCTGTCGCAGGAGGGGATCCTTCCGCTTTCAAGGACACTCGACAGTGCAGGTGCCATGGCTATGAATATGACTGACACGCTTCGTCTTTATTCTGCGATGCGTGACGAGCCTCTTCCCGAGATCAAACCGATCGAGCCCGCAAAGCTTCGAATTGCCGTAAATACGTTCAATGCAGATGCTTTTGAAGATAAAAAGGAATTCAATGACGAATTGATCGGACTACTTAAAGCAAACGGTGTGCAGACAGGTGAAGTCAATCAGCCCTTCACACTGCAGATCAGCACCATTATGAAGTGGGAGTTTAAAACCTCACTTGAGGCATATCTGAAGGATCGCCCTGCCCGATTAAAGACATTGAAGGAAATCGTGGAATATTACGAAGCCAATCCGGAAACTATGATGGAGTACGGAGACGATTTTCTGCGCGGTGCCCTTGATGATACGCAGGGCAGTGCCTCTGACCGGACGGAATACACCAAAGCAATGGAGGATAGGAAGAAAGCCATCCTCGACGTTTCGGAGGAAATATCCGGATACGATGCCGTAATGATGACCGGACCGACCAGCATTATGCATTTCTGCGGTTTTCCGACTGTCACAGTTGCTTTCGATCAAAAGGATGCAAATGGTGTGAGGCAGACAGCCATCCTTTACGGAACAGACGAGTTAAGGTTATACGCAGCGGCACTTGCAATAGAGGAATTGGTTAATCAAACCGGTGCATAATCTGTCCGTTTCACATATTTGTACTACCCAAAAACTACGTTTGACGAAAGATAATGAGGTCGTGCTTATGGACTACAATGAAGCGATGCAAAGCCTGCAGTGTGAAGAATCAAGGCGCGAACTGACGGAAGCGGAAGAATACTTGAATAAGAGAAACGAACAATCAGCGAGCAACTTATAGTTGCGAAACTCGCATAAAAAGCACTTGCGGGTTGGTGGAGATGATTGAACTGCTCTGGTAATCTGTATTTGCAACGCGTGGCAGAAATTTAACAGCAGATACGGATGAAAAGGAGAATTGATATGAGTTTTGGAAAGAACCTTCAGTATTTACGTCAGCTCAGCGCAAATATGACGCAGGAGACTCTGGCTGAAAAACTAAACGTAAGCCGTCAGACGATCTCTAAATGGGAAATGGATGCAACAAATCCGGAAATGGATAAGGCACTTGAAATATGCAAGATCTTTAACTGTTCCCTGGATAATCTTTTCAGGGAGGAGATGGATAAACGCAGTAATGCGTACTCAGACCTGCGAGTAGAAGAAGTTGGCGCCTTCCGTTACATAGAGCATACAGTGATAAGTACAGAGCCGGAAAATGATGCGATCAGTTACATGTACAAGATAGCAGAAGAAAACGGTATTGATAATCCTAGAGTGATCGGATGGGACTTCCCCAATCTTTCACAGGAGCAGGTCAATGTCTTTAACATGCATGGATATACGGCTGCTCTGATACTGCCTGAGGGGGTAAGCCCTGCGGGAATGAATATCAGGGAACAGCCTGATCATAAATATGTTGCAATCCATATCGACAGACCGTATGATGATCCGTTTGTTACAATTCCCGGAGCTTATCATACTCTGAATGATTTCATGAGAACCAACGGCCTGGAACAGGTGACAAACGGAGTGATACCATGCTTTGAAACAGACGGTGAGAACATGGATGTTTACTTAGCTTGCAGGTAGGTGTGCCTA
>JAEEGK010004696.1_pt1 | contig 33328 bp, 20 predicted proteins | sample 8958771 | NCBI WGS metagenome assembly JAEEGK01 (sample SAMN16246547, study PRJNA631951) | gut metagenome | biome: gut microbiome; feature: rumen; material: SC-attached | host: Bos | place: Iran: Karaj | collected 2018-10 | reverse complement strand
GAGGACATTTCCCTGAGATGCCCATCGTTCCCGGTGTTCTCACAGTAGAAGCTCTTGCCCAGGCAGGTGCTGTTGCTATCCTCTCACAGGAAGAGTTCAAGGGTAAGATCGCTGTTTTCGCAGGCATCGACAAGTGCAAGTTCAAGCAGCCCATCGTTCCCGGCGACACAGCAAGACTTGAGACAAGGATCACTGCCGTTAAGGGCCCCGTCGGTCTCGGCGAAGCAGTTGCCACAGTAAACGGCAAGGTCGCAGTTCAGGCAACACTTAAGTTCGCTATCCTTACAAACTCTTAATAGATATTTTTATCAGTCAATTAAAAACAGGGCTGTCCTTCGTTCGGGCAGTCCTGTTTTTGTATAATTGCTGGCTTAAAAATGGGGCAATAATTATACAAAAAGCCGTTTTTGTATAATTTTCGGGCATTTTTTGTGGCAATAATTATACAGCCCCCGAGATTCCAAAAATCAGTCAATATAGTAATTCGCGGTAATATCAAGGATCCTCTGGAGCTCCTTGTTCTGGTAGCAGTAACCGTCGTAGATCAAATGCGGATTGCCGTCAAGGTCATAATATGTGAATGAGTATGTCTCGCCGTCGCAGACCTCTTCCTTGTAGTCTGCAAACTTGCTCTTCTTGGCGTTTCCGGTGCAGAACTTATAGAGCTCTTTGTAGTCCTCATCCTTCAGCTTTAAGCTCGACTGATTGACCGGATTGCCGGGAATGGTAATGTTGCCTTCATAAGAGATCGTGATCTCGAAGCAGGCCTTCTCATAATCTTCCACCGTCATTGCTTCCTGGGGATTGCATTTGATCACGAGCATGAGTCCGCTGTTCTTCTGAAGTTCCTCGATGTCGATCTTGGTGCTCTTGCGGCTTCTGCCTTTACCGGAATCCGGCGCGCTTCCGCATCCTGCGATCGAAAGTGCGAGCACGGCAGTCATTAATATAGTTAAAAGCTTCATTGCGATCTTCATTTTGGTGTCTCCTTCAAATTGTCTTATGCACTAAGTACAGACTTGAAGACGGTTATGTTGCAGATAAGATATGAACGGCCGGTTCCGCTATATCTTAGGGGCTTCCAAAAATGTTATAGTTAATCCATATATCTCTAAAGGAGCCGGGCCATGAATACCAAGAAATTCCTGAAGAAAATGACCTTAGAAGACAAAGCAAAACTCCTCTGCGGAACAGGACCGTTCTCTATCGGAGGATTCGAATCTGCTGCCGGACCGGTTCCTGAACTCGCTATGCAGGACGGCGGGACGGGTCTTAACCACCAGCACTTTTTCCAGCGCTTCATGAAGGAACCGCCCAAGGATATTAATCCTCAGGAGGGCATGCATGTTTTCTTTAATTTCTATGAGCCTGATAAGCTCACCGCGCGCGAAAAAGAGATCAGGGAGAACTTCATCTCAAAGATCACGGAATACCGCGGCGGGATAGATGAGGCGCCGGGATGCTATCCTCCGGGGATCCTCCTTGCTTCGACATGGAATCCAAAGACAGTTTACGAGACCGGCAAGGCTCTCGGAATGGAAGCTTCGGTCTACAGGATCGGTGTGCTCCTGGGCACGCCTAACTGCAATATCTTAAGAGAGCCTGTTAACGGCAGATTTTTCGAGGGCTATTCCGAAGATCCGTTCCTCGCGAAAACCCTTGCACCCGAGATGTGCAAAGGCGTTGAGAGCATGGGCGTCTCTTCGAACGTCAAGCATTTTGCCTGCAATAACCTTGAGATCAACCGCATGAACATAGATGAACTCGTAAGCATGAGGGCATTAAGGGAGATCTATTTCCCGGCTTTTGAAGCCTGCTGCAAGGTGGCTTCGACCCTCATGACCGCGTATCCGAAGATCAACGGTGTCCACTGCCATGAGAATCCGTGGCTTCTTAAGACAGTCCTTAGGGAAGAATGGGGCTATAAGGGCGTTGCAATGACCGACTGGGATTCCTGCAAGGGCAGCACGGGCGATGCCGAAGCGGCAGGCCAGGACATCTTCATGCCCGGCCCGTGGGATAGTTCTGACATCGTTAAGGCAGTAAATGACGGAAGGCTCCCCGTAAAAGATCTAGATAACGCCGCATTAAGAGTGCTCGAACTGATAGATAAGTTCAGCAGCGTGAAAAAGCCTGAAGGCCTTACCACTTCCAAGTACAGGAAGGCCGGCGATAAGGCTGCTTACAATGCAGCTGCAGAAGGCATCGTAATGCTTAAGAACAACGGCTCCATGCCTTTGAAGAAGAACGCAAAAGCCGTGTTCTTCGGACCTGACCGTTTCCAGGATTCAGGCTGGGGATCAGCCGAGGTTAAGACGGACAGGACGACATGTCTTTCGGAAGAATTGGGAAAGATCTTAAGAAGCAAAAACGTTCTTAAAGATGATATCGAAGCGTTCAGGAAGGGCGCCACCGCGGTCGTAATCGAGACTGTCGATTCAGGCGAGAGCGCTGACAGGCCTGACCTGAAGATGAACAAGAAGACGGTGTCGATGATCAAGAAGCTTGCGAAGAATAAGGGCAAGGGAAAGATCTGTCTGATATTGAATGTTCCGGGCCCCGTGGAGCTTGATGGGCTCGAGAAGTCCGTAGATTCAATATTTGCAGTCTTCTATCCCGGCATGATGGGCGGAAAGGCCATGGCAGATATCATGACAGGAGCCGTAAATCCTTCCGGCGCGCTGCCCTGCACATTCCCTGTAAAGTACGAAGATACACCCGCTTACCTGTGCTATCCTGACAACCTCACATGTAATTACGGTGAGGGCATCTATGTGGGCTACAGAGGTTATATGAAGCGCGGGATAAAGCCGCTTTTCCCGTTCGGATACGGACTTTCTTATTCGGAGTTTGCCGTAAACAGCATTCTCGGAACGAGGAAGGGAAATAAGTTCAGCGTCACCTTCAATATTGAGAACAAGAGTAAGAAAGACGGCAAGACTGTCGTCCAGTTATATGCCTCCAAGCGCAAGGCCGGAACATCAAGAGCGCCTGTTGAGCTTATAGGTTTTGCAAAGCCTCTTATCAGGGCAGGAGAGGAAGCGGAAGTAAAGATCTCGTTTGATAAGAATGAGCTCTCATATTTTGATGAGGAGCTGGGCAAGTTCCTCATCGAGGGCGGAACATATGACCTCTTGCTTGGTCTTAACGGATGCGAGGATCTTATTTCTGCCGGAAGCATATATATTGCTGACTGTTCACCGGAGCTTAAGTGCGGATCTTCATGGAAGATGAACCGTATCCTGAAGGAAAAGGTCCTTACCGATGCACTTAAGAAGGACTGCGCAGCGATTGGTTTTCCTTTCGAAGGCCTGTTGGAAATGGCAAGATGGTTCCCTCACCAGACCTTCGCAGAGGCCGCCCGTGAACCGGAGAAATTTACGGAATTCCTTAGTGCCTGTAAGGAGTTTAAGGAAGAGTAATTTAGGCAATATCAGTAAAATAGTGTATTATTATCAAGACTTTTAGATAAATGGAGGCATTAATATGGGTAAATATGACTTCCTGATCGTAGGTGCAGGTCTTTACGGTGCGACTTTCGCGCGTCTTGCAACAGATGACGGATACAAGTGTCTTGTGATCGACAGAAGACCGAATGTTGCAGGCAATGTCTATACCGAAGATGTTCACGGGATCAATGTACACAAGTACGGCGCGCACATCTTCCACACGAGCGACAAGGAAGTATGGGACTTTGCGAATAAGTTCGCAGAGTTCAACCGCTACACCAACTGCGTAGTCGCCAACTACAAGGGCGAGCTCTACTCAATGCCTTTTAATATGTATACATTCAATAAGATGTGGGGCGTTGTAACTCCCGCCGAGGCAAGGGCCAAGCTCGATGAGCAGATCGCCCTGGGCAAAGTGGATGAGCCGAAGAACCTGGAAGAGCAGGCTATCTCCCTTATTGGACCTGACATCTACAACAAGCTCGTTAAGGGCTACACCGAGAAGCAGTGGGGCAGAAAAGCCACCGAGCTTCCGGCATTCATCATTAAGAGACTTCCCGTAAGACTTACTTACGATAATAACTATTTCAACGATAACTATCAGGGCATTCCGGTCGGAGGCTACACGAAGTGGATCGAGAATATGCTTGAAGGGATCGAAGTAAGGCTTGGAGTTGATTTCCTTGAAGAGCGCGGTTCTTATGCGGATATTGCCTCGAAAATCATCTATACGGGAATGATCGACGAGTATTATAATTACTCCCTGGGCAAACTTGAGTACAGAAGCCTGAGGTTCGAGACAGAATATCTGCCCGATACTGATGACTTCCAGGGCAATGCTGTAGTAAACTACACCGATGCCGAGACTCCTTTTACGAGGATCTTGGAGCACAAGCATTTCGAGTTTGGCAAGGGCAAGGGTACCGTTATCACACACGAATACCCGGCAGAGTGGAAAGTCGGCGACGAGCCTTATTATCCGCTCAACAACGACAGGAACAATGAACTGTACAGGAAGTATGAAGAATTAGCTTCCGAAGACGGCAATGTTATTTTCGGAGGACGGCTCGGAAAATACAAGTACTACGACATGGACGATACGATCGCCGCATGCATGCAAGACTACAAAAGGATAATTACGAAATGAAGAAAACCGCAACATTAATACTCTCAACAGCTCTTTTTGCTGCCATGATCGCCGGCTGCGGCGGAAAATTAAACGCCACAGATCCTTCAACTGATCTTTCCGGCATGACGACCACGACAGAGGCACCCGTTGAGACTACGCCTGCACCGGCTTATGAAGGCCCGAAAACCTTCGAAGAGCTCTACGGCAACCAGATCATGACTTATCTGGAACACCAGTACTACTTTGACGGCAATCCGATAATGAAGCAGGAGGCTAACTTCTATTTCATAAATACTTTCATCGAGCTGAGCAACGACGCGAACATGGGATACTATCCCATGACCGGCATGAGATATATCGATCTTGCAGCTGAGGTTGAAGGTGAGAGCCATGAGAAGTGCGGTGACATCTTCCTCCGCAAGGCAGAAGAAGATCTTGAGACAGCTTTTATAAAGATCGCCCGCGCTGAGGCTGAAGGCGTTACTCTTTCTGAAGATACCAACAAGCTTATCGATGAATGGATAAGCAACATCAAGACTCAGACGATCCCTTCAACAGGGCTTTCCGAAGAGGAATATTTCGCGATGTGGTACGGCCCGGGAATGAATGAGGATATCTTAAAGATGGTCATTCAGAGATTCTTCCTTGTTGAGGAATTTGAGAGCCGTTACGTTAACTCATATGAGATCAAGAAGGACGAGAAGAATCTTCCCTGCGTTGCATATGCGATCATATATGCTCCCGAGAAGTCCAACATCGACAAGGAGACAAGGGCTTCTTTCCTGGAACAGGCAAATTCGATGAAGGAATCCTGCAGGAGCATTACCGAATTGAAGAGCATGGCCCAGCAGGCTTACCAGTATGGTGCTGTTGAGCAAGAGGGCGAGATGGTAATCAAGAAGGAAAAGAAGATCAAGAATGTCGAAGACTGGGCTTACAGCAAAGACCGTAAGATCGGCGATATCGACGTTATCTATGAGCCTGAATGGGGTTACTATATCGTCGGTTATATGGGCACATTAGGCGAGCAGGTTGAGACCGCTCCCAACATCAGATATGCTCTTTTCCCTGTAAACAAAGAGTCCGAACAGGCATTGAAGGACAAGGCAAAATCAGATGCCAATGCCATGAAGGACGCCTGCAAGAGCACAGACGATATTACAAGCCTTGCAGAGGCTGCTTATGGAAAGGGTCTCGTTCTGGACTATGGCGATTTCATGATCACCAAGGAAATGAGAGAGACCATGGCTGCCCAGAAGTTCAAGGAATGGGGCATCGACGAGAACAGAAAGAAGGGTGACATCGAAGTCATCTACGACGAAGAATACGGCGGATATTTCCTTGTAGGTTATCTCGGTGAGGAAGAGTACCGCTCAGATGCGCTCTACAACTACGTTCTGCAGAACCTGAACCAGGCTATCTCGAAGGAAGTCGAGGGCAAAAAGCACGGTTTCCACACTGACGATGAGTTTGCTGCCGCACCCGCTGCTCCTACAGCTACTCCGACACCTGAGATCACTGAAGAGCCCGTTCAGACGCTTAACCCTGACGCTACAGCTCCTTCAGACATAACACCTGCCGTTCAGAACACAGGCAGCTCAATGTCTACCACAGACGTTCTTATCGTTGTATTCTTCACACTCGCAGGCGTAGCTATCCTTGCGGTAATCGTTATCCTGATCAACTACGCGGTAAAGAACGGCAGGAAGTCCGGAAAGGCCGCTGACGCATACTCTTCAGATTCTGAAGACGATGACGAGGACAGTGAGGAAATAAAGGAAGCTGATGAATCTGAGGAATCAGAAGAATCTGAAGATCCTGATGATGAAGAGCCCGAAAAGAAAGACGAGAAGGCTGAATCTAAAGAAGATGAAGCTGAAAAACCCGGAGATGATGAGGAATAAGATGAAAAAGATCGGATCATTAATACTTACTGCAGCTATTGCAGCAACCCTGATCGCAGGCTGCGGCAACAAGATAACAAGCGAGACCACGGCTCCCTCGGGAAGTGCCGGAACCAGCACGCCTGCTGCAAATCCTGCAGCAAATGCCAAGACATTTGAGGAGCTTTACGGCAACCAGCTCCCGAGATACATGAATCTCCAGTACTATTTCGACGGCAAGGCGATCATGAAGCAGGAGGCTAACTTCTATTTCATCAATGCTTTCTCCGATCTGACCGCTTATGCACAGATGGGATACTGCCCCTCAACATCTTTGGGCTACATCGATCTGGATGCGAATTATTCCGGTGCTGAATACAACACTTACGGTGATTATTTCGTTTACTATGCGGAGAATTCGCTCGAGAGCACAATGATCCTTTGCGACCGTGCCGAGAAAGAAGGCATTACGCTTAAGGATGAGACAAAGAAATCCATCGATGACATGATGAATGATATCAAGAACACCTCTGCTCCCACTGCAGGTCTTTCAGTTAAGGAGTACCTCCAGCTGCACTATGGTCCCGGAATGGATGAGGAGTCTTTCAGAAAGGTCATCGAGAGATACTATCTTGCTGATGCTTATGCACAGCACTACTGCACCAAGCCCGAGATCACTTCACAGCTTCAGGCTAAAAAGGACGGAGCACTTGCTGCCGCAAATTCAATGAAGGATGCCTGCAAGACACTTGATGACCTGGCTGCCCTTGCAGCTGAAGCCCAGGCAAACGGCACTGTTCTGGACCAGGGCGAGCTTGATGTTCCCAAGGGCCAGATGGTTCCCAAGTTCGAGGAATGGGCATACGGCGAGAACCGCAAAGAGGGTGAGCTTGATGTTATCTATGCACCTGAATACGGTTATTTCGTAGTCGGATACAAGGGAATCAATCCTGAGACCAAAGTCCCTGTTGTAAGATATGCGCTCTTCTCAGCTCCCGAGAACGATCAGGAAGCCCTGCAGATCATGAGCGATGAGCTTCTCCAGGAGATCAAGGCAAATAAGCACGATTTCCACAAGAAAGAGAAGTCCGGTTCCATGGAGCCTACAGACGTTCTTATTATCGTATTCTTCACTCTTGCCGGCGTTGCGATCGTTATTGTCATCGTTATCCTCGTCAATAACGCGCTGAACAACAGGAACGGCAAGAACGGCAAGAACAATAAGAACGGCCAGAACGGCAAGAAGCAGGCTCCCGCAAAGCCCAAGCTGGCAAAGAAGATCGAATACGATGAAGATGAGGACGATGACGAAGAGTGATCTTCCCGCTTAACAGATTTTTCGAAAGGCTGTCTCAAAACGAGACGGCCTTTTTCGTGGTAAGAAGAGTTTTTCGGGCACTTGTGAATACCGGATACTTTTTTCGTACCTGAAATCCCTGTTTTGAGCACGAAAAAGGTATTTTACGCCAGTGAGTAAAAAAACACCTTGATCATTTACCCTTTATTTTGCGCGTTTATTTACTAATATAAGGCGTCATGTTAAAATTTTAGGCTGTAGATTTCTAACTATTGTAAGGATGGAGTGTAATTTCATGGAGATTACCAAAGATTTGGTTCAGTACCTCGAGAGCCTCGGGCGCCTTGAGCTGAGCCCTGAAGACGAGGAGAAGACTCAGAAGGCCTTAGGCGATATTCTGGGTTATTTCGACCAGTTAAGTGAACTCGATACGGAAGGCGTTGAGCCTTTAAGCCACGTGGCAGGCGTTTCCAACGTTACACGTGAAGACGTTATCGCTAATGAAGATATGAGGGATGCGGTCTTAAGCAACGCGCCCGAGACAAAGGACGGTACGATCCTCGTGCCGAAGACCTTTGATTAAGGGGTGTGCCATGACTGATACCGAGATTAGAAAACTTGGCGCACTTGAGATAGGCGCAGCGATCAAGGAAGGCAAGCTCACTTCAGTTGAAGCCACAAAGGCTTTCCTCGACGCAATAGATGCAAAAGACGGTGAGTATAAGTCTTACATCACCGTGATCAGAGATGAAGCTCTCGCAAAGGCTCAAAAGGCTGACGAGGCTATCAAGGCAGGAACGCTTACAGGTCCTCTTGCAGGTGTTCCAATCGCCATCAAGGACAATATCTGCACAAAGGGAATAAAGACTACATGCGCATCGAAGATGCTCGGTAACTTCGTTCCCCCTTACGATGCGGAGGTAATCCGCAAGATCGAAAATGCCGGAATGATCATTCTCGGCAAGACTAACATGGACGAGTTTGCGATGGGCTCCACAACAGAGACCAGCTACTTCGGTATTACATCCAATCCCTGGGATACAGACAGAGTACCGGGCGGTTCATCCGGCGGTTCGGCTGCTTGCGTTGCAGCTGCATTAGCTCCTGTTGCCCTGGGTTCTGATACGGGCGGATCCATAAGACAGCCCGCGTCTTTCTGCGGCGTTACAGGCCTCAAGCCCACTTACGGTGCGGTATCCAGATATGGTCTCGTTGCTTTCGCTTCGTCTTTGGACCAGATCGGACCTATCGCAAGAAAGGCTGAAGATATCGCTGCAGTTTATAACGTTATCAGCGGCAAGGATCCCAAGGACCAGTCTTCATTGGAGTCTGAGAAGCTCGACCTCTCAGCAATTGAGGATTACAGCCTTGAGGGCAGGAAGTTCGGTATTCCGGAAGAATACATCGGCGAAGGCATCGATGAGGACGTCAAGAAGGCTGTTCTTGATGCTGTAGAAGTCCTTAAGTCAAAGGGCGCCACAGTCGAGACATTCCCGATGCCCATCATCAAGTATGCTATCCCGACTTACTACATCATCTGCACGGCAGAGGCTTGTTCAAACCTCTCCAGATATGACGGTGTCAAGTACGGCTACAGGCCCGAAGGCGTTGAAGACTTGGGCCAGCTCTATATCAAGTCCAGAAGTGAAGGCTTCGGTCTTGAGGTCAAGAGAAGGATCATGCTCGGCAACTTCGTACTTTCTTCAGGTTATTACGATGCATACTACAACAAGGCCTTAAGAGTTAAGAACCTCATCAAGCAGGCTTTTGACCAGGCTTTTGAGAAGTACGACGCGATCTTAGGACCTGTTGCACCTACTGCAGCTCTTAAGAAGGGTGAGAGCCTGTCAGATCCTCTGAAGATGTACCTGGGCGATATCTGCACGGTACTTATCAATATCGTAGGCATTCCTGCGATGTCCGTACCCTGCGGCTTCACATCAGAAGGCCTCCCTGTAGGACTTCAGGTAATGGGAAAGAGATTCTCCGAAGAGACCATTATCGGCGTGGCTTCCGCATATCAGAAGGCTACCGCAGACCAGGGTTTTGAGAATAAGATCCCTGAAAATGCTTTGAGAGGGGAGGGCTAAGATCATGCAGGATTATGAGATGGTAATAGGCCTCGAAGTACACTGCGAGCTCTCGACAGAATCAAAGATCTTCTGCGGATGCTCTGCCAAATTCGGCGGCGAGCCCAATACACACGTATGCGAAGTATGCTCCGGTATGCCCGGCACGCTTCCTACATTGAACAGACAGGTAGTTGAATATGCGGTAAAGGCAGGACTTGCGCTTAACTGCGAGATCACAAGGAATAACAAGTTCGACCGTAAGAATTATTTCTATCCTGACCTTCCGAAGGCATATCAGATATCACAGCTTTATTTCCCGATCTGCAGGAACGGTCATGTCGACATCAAGACTTCACAGGGCATCAAGTCCATCGGAATCCACGAGATCCACATGGAAGAGGATGCCGGCAAGCTCGTTCATGACCCTGTTACAGGCATGACGATGGTCGACTTCAACCGCTGCGGCGTTCCGCTCCTTGAGATCGTTTCAGAGCCTGACTTCAGATCCGGCGAAGAGGTAATCGCATATCTCGAAAAGCTCAGGGACACAATGCAGTACTTAGGGATCTCCGACTGCAAGATGCAGGAAGGTTCCATGAGAGCTGACGTTAACCTCTCCGTAAGACCCAGAGGCCAGAAGGAATTCGGCACAAGGACCGAGATGAAGAATATCGCGAGCCTCAAGGCAATCGAGCGCGCAATCGAATACGAGCGCGACAGACAGATCGACCTTATTGAAGAAGGCGGCAAGGTAATCCAGGAGACAAGACGCTGGGACGACGAGCAGGAGTACACATATTCCATGCGTTCCAAGGAGAATGCCCAGGATTACAAGTATTTCCCGGATCCTGACCTCATGCCGATCAATATCTCCGAGGAGTTCCTTGACAAGGTAAGATCAGAGCTTCCTGAGTTCGCTGACGCCAAGCGTGAGAGATATGTTAAGGAACTGGGCCTGCCTGAGTATGACGCAGAGATCATTACAGGAACACCTGCATTGGTAAGGGTTTTCGAGGCTGCGTGCGAAGTTGCCAAGAACCCTAAGGACTGCTCCAACTGGCTCATGACAGACCTTCTCAAGTTCGCCAAGGATGCAAAGGTTCTTGCTGGCGACATCGATTTTGACGGCAAGATCATGGGCAAGATCATTAACCTCGTAAATGAGGGCAAGATCAACCGTAAGTCCGGCCAGAAGGCTCTTGAGGAAGCTTTCCTCAACGGCACTGACCCTGAGAAGTACATCGCTGACAACGGCCTTGCGCTGGTATCCGATACAAGTGCGATCGAGCCTGTTATCAAGGAGATCCTGGCCGCAAACGAGAAGGCTGTATCAGGCTATCTCGCAGGCGAGGAGAAGAACCTTACATTCCTTATCGGCCAGTCCATGAGAGCTCTCAAGGGCAAGGCTGACCACCAGGTAGTAAGACAGACACTTATCGATCTTCTTAATGGAATGAAGTAAATGGACACATTTCTAAGCATTTTACTGGTAGTATTCTTCGTTCTCGTTAATGCCTTTTTCTCAGGCACCGAGATGGCTGTCATCTCGCTTAACGACGCGAAAATGCATAAACTCGCTGAAGAAGGCGACAGGAAAGCCCTCCGCGTTATCAAGTTCCTTGATAATCCCGGCAACTTCCTGGCGACGATCCAGGTCGGCGTTACTCTGGCAGGATTCTTATCATCCGCTTTTGCGGCCAACAGCTTTGCCAGCAAACTGGCGCTCCTGGTCGATCCGTCATCCAGATATCCCTGGATGGAATCGGTCTGGACGGTAGTTATCACCGTTGTGCTGTCTTATTTCTCACTCGTTTTGGGAGAGCTCGTACCGAAGCGTATAGCTCAGAACAAGCCTGAGAAATGGGCCTTTGCGGCTGCAAATACCGTTAAGTTCTTCGGCGCTGTCTTAAAGCCTTTCGTATGGTTCCTGACCAAGTCCACGAACGTCATCTTAAGACTTTTCAGGATCGATCCCAACCAGACGGATAAGCCCGTTACTGAGGAAGAGATCCGTATGATGGTCGATGTCGGTTCAGAGTCAGGCAACATTGAAGATACCGAGAAGGAAATGATCGAGAACGTTTTCGAGTTCAACGACAAGGAAGTGTCTGAGATCATGACCCACAGAAAGAAGATCGTCTCTCTCCCCATCGATGCAGGTTACGACGAGGTAATGCGCGTTGCAAGGGAAGAGAAGTTTACGAGAATCCCTGTGTATAAGGATACGATCGATGACATCATCGGAATCCTCCACATAAAGGACCTCATCGGCATCATGCCGCCCACGGAAGAGGAGCCTTTCAAGCTTGAGAAGTTCATAAGAGAGCCTCTTATCGTTCACGAGACACGTAAGATCTCATCCCTCTTCGGCGAGATGAAGAACTGCGGCATGCAGATGGCCGTTATCGTTGACGAGTACGGCGGAACGATGGGTATCGCAACGATCGAGGATATGTTAGAAGAGCTCGTAGGCAATATCACTGACGAGTTTGATGACGAGGCAGACGAGTTCGTTAAGCTCTCCAACGGCGATTATATCGTCAGAGGCGACATGACCCTTTCTGACCTTGAGGATGTCCTTGATATCGAACTCGACAACGACGAATATGACACTATTGCAGGTCTTGTTATCTCCCAGCTCGACAGGGTTCCTGAAGAGTCTGAGCACCCTGTGGTCAATTACAAGAACCTGAGGATCAAGGTATTGAAGGTGGAGGAGAATGCCATCGCGAAGGTCCTGATCCACATAAACCCCGTTACAAAGCCCGAAGAGGATGGCAGCGAGGAGAATTCCAGGTCCGATGAGTAAGTACGACCTCGTCCTTTATGACTTAGACGGCACTTTGCAGGACTCCGTCCCTCTTATAATGGAATCCCTTAAAACTGCATATGACATTGTTCTCGGCGGCACCGACAGGACTGACGCCGACCTTATGAGTTATATCGGCAAGCCTCTGACCGACACCTTCCGCATGCATGACGAGGAGACCCAGGAGCGCCTTATTGAGACATATCTCGACTATAACTGCGCAAGGATGAAGGAAAATGTCATCCCGGTTTTCCCCGGTGTCTATGATTTCCTCTCGAAAATCAGGGCCATGGGCGTAAAACAGGGCATTGTCACCTCAAAACTCGAGCCGTCCGCCATGATAACCATCGATCTTCTGGATCTCGGAAAATACTTTGATGACATGGTATTCAGGGAAGCGACCGAGAGAGCCAAGCCTTTTGGCGATCCGTTGGTTGAAGCGGCCAGAAGACTCGGCATAACTGACATGAAAAAGGTGCTCTACGTCGGAGATGCCCTGCCTGATTTGCTTTCAGCGCAGGATGCGGGCTGTGATTTTGCTCTCGTAGGGTGGACGAAGATGCCAAAAGAGGAGCTGATGGCCGCAAACCCCACATATTTAGTGGATGTTCCTGAATGTCTTCCTTGCATTATTGAGGGCTCCGAATTATAATATCTTTTGCTTTTTTATTAATTAATAAAGGTAGGTAGGCAAAATGGCAAAGACCTCCAAGTCCGGAAAGGCCAACAGGAAGCTCGTATCAGTCGGAATGACAGTTGTAGTCGTAGCTATCGTTCTGATCGTTGCAGTCTTCTTCACATACATTTCCGGTGTACTTCCCAGAACTTTGACCGGTATCCAGATCACAGAGACTGTCGACGGCAAAGAAACGGTTATCAAGAACTTCAACGTTCTTGAGTCCAACTACCATTTCGTAGAGGTTTACAATACGTATTCCCAGTACGGCATGGTTGCAGCTGATAAGCTCGACACGATCTGCAACGAAGAGACCGGTGAGACATATAGAGACGTACTTCTCAGAGAAGCTGCTACTCAGATGAGAACACTTGCTCTTGTTGAGCGTGCTGCAAAAGAGAACGGCTTTATGGAAATGTCCAAGGCACATGACCTCGCTACAGCTAACCTTGCTACATTAGACCTTTACGGCATGATGTACGGTGGGGGCACAGGCCTGGCATATCTCAGATCCCTTTACGGAACAGGCATGACAAAGAGAGCTTACGCAGACTTTACTGCACGTGAGATCCTTGTAGAGGAATACGGCAACTACTTAAAGCAGTTTGATCCTTCCATCGTTCCTACTGATGATGCAGTTAAGGCTAAGTACAACGAAGCTCCCAACCAGTATTCCACAGTTGATTACAGCTCTTACTTCATTAAGGCTGAGACTGATAAGGAAGGCAACGTTATCGGCATGGATGCTGCTGTTGCAAGCGCTAACAAGATCGCAAAGGCAGCAAAGGACACAGCTTCCTTCAGACAGGCAGTCATCGACTACGCTACAGAGAAGAAGGATGATGCGGTTCTCGCTACTTTCGCTGACGATAAGAACCCTTGCCTTACAGAGGGCTTCACATATTCCCTCTCCACATACATGGAAGATGTTGTAAGAGATTACCTCTTCTCTGATTCCAAGGCAGGCGATGTTAAGGTCATCCAGACTGAATTCGGTGCTTACGTCATCCACATCGCAAAGAAGGATAACAACGATTACAACACAGTTGCATACAGAATGCTCACTCTGAAGTCTGATGCAAAGTCGGATGCTACAGATGCAGAGAAGCAGGAAGCGCTGCAGAAGACACTCACTGAAGCACAGACATTGTGCCCCGCTGGAATGGATCCCATTTCTTTCTACAAGATCGTTAAGGAGCACACAAAGGATCAGAACTCACTCCTCCAGGGTGGTTACAGCGTTCAGCCTGAGACATACTTCGTTTCCACTCAGGAAGATCCGATCGATCCGGCTGTTGTTGAAGCAGGCAAGTGGCTTTTCGACGGCGCACGCAAGCAGGGTGATGTATTCATCAAGGCTTCCGAAGACGGCTCAACAGTTTATGTCTTCTATTTCGAGGCAATCAGACCTGCATATGAAGTTACTATCAGAAACAACATCATCTCTGATAACTTCAACGCATGGAACTCCGCTCTTGAAGCAAATCATCCCGGCTATTCCATCAACGCAGGATTGTGCAGATACCTGATTTATTGATTGTTATTTTAATTAATAAATAATATAAACAAGCGCCGCTCTTACAGGGACGGCGCTTTTTATTTATTATGTGCACTTCTTTTATCGGCGTTTGGGGATAAGATTTAATAGCCTTTACACGGCAAATTAAGGAGGATATACCAAATGAAAAAGGTTTTAGCACTTATTCTCTGCCTTTCTGTGATGCTCGGTTTTGCATCATGCGCCAAGAAGGTTGAAGTACCTTCCAAGAGCGACGTAAAGAAAGCTGCAGCAGAAGAGTTTGACACAGATTTCAAGGTTGATTCTGAAGAGATCTCCGATGACGAGAAGGAAGCAGAGTGGGTCTTGATCTCCAAGGACGGTTCACTTCAGGTAACAGTTACATGGAACGCAAAGACACCTGACAAGTTCGAGTTCGATGATGAGGAGATCGCTCCCTCAGACACTGAACCGGCTCCCACAACATCAGAAGATCCTACTACTGAATCTTCTGAGGATCCCACTACAACAACCACAGAGACTTCAGCAACAGATTCATCTGAGGACAACAGCAATGCAACAGCTGCTCCCTCCGGTGTAAAGTATGTTAACTTCGATGAGATGAACTTCTACATCAACGGCAAGAAGTACACACTCGGAAAGACAACACTTCAGGATCTTATCGATGACGGTGTTCCTTTCGAGGATGGCGAGCTCGACGATGCCAAGAACAATCTCAAGTCAAGATACCAGTCTTCTTACATCAAGCTCAATCCCGGCGTAAAGGGCTACTATGTCTGGATCCAGGTATTCAACGAGACAGATGATGGCAAGCCGATGAACGAATGCTATATCAACGAGATCTATTACAAGGTTACAAGTCTTGTAAAGGAAGGCGAGAAGCAGAACTTCATTACTTTCGACTTCCCTCTTGACCTCAAGATGGAAGATCTCAAGGCAAATTCCGGCGAACCTAACGGAAGAACATACCACAACGAAGACAACGAAAAGTACATCTATGACACTCTCGAGTGGACAAAGAAGGGTACAAAGTTCATGAACTCCAACAGATACACCTTCGATTACACAAACGGTGAACTTAAGAACGTTGTAATCACTTACATTCCCTGATAAGCAGGTTTATATGAGGCTGCCTCCCCCAAAAAGAGGCAGCTTATTTTAAAATATATTTGTTTTATTTCGAAAATAGGTCTATTATTTAAGCGCCTTTATAAATGGTAATAAGGAGGAGACACAATGAAAAAGATTTTTGCACTTATTCTCTGCCTTTCAATGATGCTTGGAATTGCATCCTGCGCAAAGAAGGTTGAAGTACCTTCCAAGAGCGATGTAAAGAAAGCTGCAAAGGAAGAGTATGACATGGACTTCAAGGTTGACTCTGAAGACATCTCTGATGATGAGAAGGATGCAGAGTGGGTTTTGATCTCCAAGGACGGCACACTTGAGGTTACAGTAACATGGAATGCCAAGACTCCTGACGAGTTCGAGTTTGATGACAAGCAGCTTGAGGAGCCTACAACAACCACAACAACTGAGGAACCTACAACAACTACAACAGAAGAGCCTACAACTACAACAACTGCTGACACTTCTGCTACAGATTCTTCAGACAACTCCGGAAGCAACCCTAATCCCAATCCCAATCCTTCCGGCGCTAAGTATGTTAACTTCGATGAGATGAACTTCTACATCAACGGCCAGAAGTTCACACTCGGTAAGACAACACTCCAGGACATGATCGATGCAGGCGTACCTTTCAAGGATGGCGAGCTCGAGGATGCTAAGAACAATCTTAAGTCCAAGTATCAGTCCTCACCTTTCAAGATCGAGATCGGCAAGGGCTTCTCAGCTTCTGTTTATGTATTCAACGATTCTGATTCCGGCAGACCGATTAATGAGTGCTATGTTAACGAGATCACATACTATGGTTCTTACACAAAGGGCGAGACACAGAATGTTCTTACATTCGACTTCCCTTTCAACGTAACAATCGAAGATCTCAAGGCTAACGCAGGCGATCCTACAGAAAAGCCTTACCACAACGAAGAAGATCCTAAGTTCATCGCAGACTATCTCGAGTGGACAAAGAAGGGTACAAAGTATATCAACAGAAACAGATACAGATTCGAGTTCTACAACTATGAGCTCAGAAACGTTTCTATCACATACTTCCCTTGATCTGTCAGTTAATTAAGTTCTGATAACGGAGGCTGTCTCTTTGAAGGAGGCAGCCTCTTTTTTGCATATCCGATTGACAACCTACCAATCCTATTGTATTTTTATGTCAGTTTCAAACCGTTGACGGAGAGTGAGTATCTTAAGCAAACCGTTCAAAGAGAGCCCGGGGTGGTGAGATCCGGACAGCAAGGGGCTTAAGTGAATGGACTCCGGAGGGCGCGAAGGAAAGGGCTTTGTCCCAAGTATATTGCGACGTGAGGCACGCGTAAGAGGCCGGAGATATGTTGGTATCTTGTCTAAGCGCACGAGTCATATCGTGAATCAAGGTGGCACCGCGGATAAGAAGATTATTCGTCCTTGACTTAAAGACATCAGATCTTTAGTCAGGGGCTTTTTTATTGCCTCAGGCTAGGGAAAAGAGCCGGAGGTGACTGAAATGAAAGTAGTGCCGTCAATTGAAGAAGTCAGGGAATTTGCCGCAACGGGCAAGTATGACGTTGTTCCAGTAAGTACTGAGATCCTCTCTGATTTTACGACGCCCATCGAGACTATCCGCATACTGAAGAACGTATCGACTCATGCATATATGCTCGAGTCCGCGCAGTCTGACGAGAAGTGGGGCAGATATACATTTCTGGGCTTTGATCCCAAGCTCGAGATCACCTGCATCAACGGCGAGATCACATATGGCGATAAGACTGAGAAGACAGGCGATCCTTCACAGATCATAAGAGGCATCTTGTCCCGCTTCAGAAGCCCCAGACTTCCTTACCTTCCTTCTTTCACAGGCGGTCTTGTCGGCTATTTCTCCTACGATTATCTGACTTATGCAGAGCCCACAGCCAAATGTGATGTAACAGATACTGAGAATTTCAAGGATGTTGACCTCATGCTTTTCGACAAGGTCATAGCATTTGACCACGTAAGGCAGAAGCTCATCCTCATATCCAATATGTCCTTAGAGGACGTCGACGCAGGCTACCAGGAGACTATTAAGGACTTAGAAGAACTGGCAGACCTTCTTAAGAACGGCGAAAAGAGCGTTGATCCTGCCGGCAGGCTCCTTGGCGAAGTTACGCCCCTGTTCTCCAAAGATGAATACTGCGCCATGGTCGAAAAGGCCAAGAACTACATTCACGAAGGCGACATTTTCCAGATCGTTCTCTCGAACAGGCTCTCAGCACCTTTTGAAGGCAGCCTTCTTAACACATACAGGGTATTAAGAACGGTTAATCCCTCACCTTATATGTTCTATTTCGCAGGAACCGATGTAGAGGTTGCAGGCGCATCTCCCGAGACCCTCGTAAAGCTCGAAGACGGCATCCTTCACACATTCCCTCTTGCAGGCACAAGGCCGAGAGGCAAGACGGAAGAAGAGGATAAAAGGCTTGAAGAAGAGCTCCTGGCTGACGAGAAGGAACTTGCAGAGCACAACATGCTCGTTGACCTGGGCAGAAATGACTTAGGCAAGATCTCTGAATTCGGCTCGGTTGAAGTCGAGAAGCTCAGGAGCATCGAGAGATATTCGCACGTTATGCATATCGGTTCGACCGTCCGCGGCAGGATCGACAGCAGACACGATGCCCTTGATGCGATCGAAGCGGTACTTCCCGCTGGAACACTCTCGGGCGCTCCGAAGATACGTGCATGCCAGCTCATAGGCGAGCTCGAGAACAACAAGCGCGGCATCTATGGCGGCGCGATCGGCTATATCGACTTTACGGGCAACATGGATACATGTATCGCAATCCGTATCGCTTACAAGAAGAACGGCAAGGTCTTCGTCAGGAGCGGCGCGGGCATCGTAGCTGATTCAGTTCCTGAGAAGGAATTCGAGGAATGCCTGAACAAGGCAAGGGCAGTCCTTAATTCCCTTACACTTGCAGAGGAGGTATAAGCATGATTCTTCTTATAGATAACTACGACAGCTTCTCATATAACCTCTACCAGATGATCGGCGAGCTCAATCCCGACATCAGGGTAATAAGAAACGACGAGATGACAGTAGATGAGATCAAGGCTCTTGCGCCTGACCGTATCATCTTATCGCCCGGTCCCGGCCGTCCTGAAGATGCAGGAATCATCTGCGATGTTGCGGCTTCCATTCATGATATCCCGATCTTAGGCGTGTGCCTTGGCCACCAGGCTATCTGCAAGGCATACGGCGCGACGATCACTTATGCTGAGCGCCTGATGCACGGCAAGCAGTCCGATGTGGGACTTTACGCTTACTGCCCTCTTTTCAGGGGCATCGGCGAGCGCACCAAAGTCGCACGTTATCACTCACTTGCAGCTGACCGCGACACTATCCCTGAGTGCCTGCAGATCACGGCTGTGGCAGATGACGGCGAGGTAATGGCTGTAAAGCACCGTGAGTATCCGATCTACGGCGTGCAGTTCCATCCGGAATCGATCCTTACGCCGGACGGAAAGAAGATGCTCGAGAACTTCCTTAACGATTGCTGACTATCCAAGGTAGTAACCTTCCCCCTTAAGTAAAACCCCGGAGCCAATGAGACTTCGGGGTTTGCTTTTTCCGTTGAAATATTGCCGGTCAGTTCTTGTCTGCGGTTAAGAGTACATACTCCTTACGTGTTCTATGAACTTTGATGCAAGGGCGCTCGGGATCTTCTCCTTGTCCCATGAGAGGATGTAGTCGACGTTGACGGCGGGGGTAATGTTCTTTACCACTACATTTGAGTCGGCGGAGATGTTCTTGGCGACTGAAGCAGGGAAGATCGCGATGCCGATGTTCTGGTCAACAAGCTTACTGGCGTTTGATGAGTGCGCCGTCTTTACGATGAAGCGCGGTTCCTTGCCTGTGGGTTCGAACCAGGAACGGATCTCCTCTTCTCTGGAGTGACGTGATGAGATGATGAGATCTGTATCAACGATGTCCTTAAGTGAGACGGTCTGCTTCTTTGACTTGGCAAGAGGGTGTGAGCCCGGAATGATGGCTGCCCATGTGTCGCTGTATACGGTGATGCCGTCGAGCTGCTCGGTGTTGAGCGGAGTCATGGTGATTGCGAGCTCGAGAAGGCCGGACTTCATTCTGTAGGTGAGGTCGTCCACCGTGCCGCACCAGAGGTTATAAGTAACGTTGGGATATTCCTTTTTAAAAGAAGAGATCCATTCTGCGGCAAGGGAAGGACCGTTACTGTCTACGTGTCCTAAATAGAGCGTGCCGCTTAAGCCCTTCTTAACGTCGGTGATCTCGGTTTTCGCGATATCGGCAAGAGCAAGGATCTGTTCGCCTCTTCTCTTGAGGGCGAGGCCTTCGGGTGTGAGCGTAACGTGACGCTTGCCGCGGATGATGAGAGTGCACCCGAGTTCCTCTTCCAGATCCATGAGAGCTCTTGAGAGCGGGGGCTGTGAAAGGTGTAGACGTTCAGCTGCGCGGGTGATGTTGCGTTCTTCTGCAACCGTTAGAAAATAGCGTATTTGACGTAGATCCATGTGGCTTCCTCCGTAGGTTTTCTATTATACCCGAAAGGTATGGTAATACGAATACTATTTGTATTTTATTTCTTCCGGCCTTGGGGCTACAATATGCCTTGAAATCGTACAACGATATTCTAAACGCATTGAAAACAAATATCAATACACTTTGAGTATGATTTCTGACTTGAGTGACAGCGGTGGATGAAATGGTCCTCAAGTTGTGGGAGGAGAATATGAGACCTTACGAAGAGAAGTATGTCAGAGAATGCTATCAGGCAATGCAGGAAGAACATGATGCCTGCGGTATCGGCTTAGTAGTTAACATTGATGGCAGGAAAGAGTACCGCACTCTTGATGACGCATTATCCATTGTCGAGAAGCTCGAGCACAGAGCCGGCAAGGATGCTACCGGAGAGGTAGGCGACGGTGTCGGTATTCTTGTTCAGATCTCACACAAGTTTTTCAAGAACGCTGCAAAAGAGGCAGGCATCGAAGTAAAGGACGAGGGCGACTACGGCGTCGGTATGTTCTTCCTTCCTCAGGATACCAAGAAGCGCACACTCGCAATGCGCATGTTCAAGGTTATCACTGAGAAGAACGGCCTTAAGGTAATGGGCTGGAGAGAAGTTCCGACCAATCCCGATATCCTTGGTAAGGTCGCAAGAGATGCAATGCCCGTGATCATGCAGTGCTTCGTCGAAAGACCTGCTGACTGCGCAAAGGGCCTTGCCTTTGACCGTATGCTCTATGTCGCAAGAAGAGAATTCGAGCAGAGCACAGACGAGACATATATTACTTCTTTATCTTCAAGAACTATCGTATATAAGGGAATGTTCCTGGTAGGCCAGCTCCGCAAGTTCTATAAGGATATGCAGAGCAAGGATTATGAGACGGCGATCGCAATGGTCCACTCAAGATTCTCTACCAATACAACACCTTCATGGGAGAGAGCTCATCCTTACAGAATGATCGCTCACAACGGTGAGATCAACACGATCAGAGGTAACTTCGACAGAATGCTCGCCCGTGAAGAGACATTGTACAGCCCTTCGATCGAGAACGATGTCGACAAGATCTTCCCGATCATCCATAAGACGGGTTCTGACTCCGCAATGCTCGACAATACGCTGGAGTTCTTCATGATGAACGGAATCCCGCTTCCTCTGGCAGTCATGATGATGATCCCTGAGCCCTGGAAGAACGATTCCTACATGGAGCAGGAGAAGAAGGATTTCTACCATTACTACGCAACCATGATGGAGCCCTGGGACGGTCCTGCTGCGATCCTTTTCACAGACGGCGTTATCGCAGGCGCAACACTCGACCGCAACGGATTAAGACCTTCAAGATATTACATCACAGACGATAACAGACTGATCCTCTCTTCAGAGGTAGGCGTTCTCGATATCGAGCCTGAGCACATCGTAAAGAAGTCAAGATTACAGCCCGGCCGTATCCTTCTTATCGACACGGAAAAAGGCCAGCTCGTATCTGATGAGGAGTGCAAGAAGTACTATTCCGAGAAGCACCCTTACGGTGAATGGCTCGCATTAAATCTCCTGCATCTTTCAGAGCTCAAGATCCCGAATAAGAAGATCCCTGTTCACACTCAGGAGATGAGAAACAAGCTCTATAAAGTATTCGGTTATACATTCGAAGATGTTAAGAATGAGATCCTGCCGATGGCTACGAACAAGGTTGAGGCAACAGCTTCAATGGGTACGGATATCCCCCTCGCTGTTCTTTCAGAGAAGCACCAGCTTCTGTTCTCGTTCTTCAAGCAGCTTTTCGCGCAGGTAACAAACCCGCCGATCGACTCGATAAGAGAAGAGATCGTTACGGACACGACGGTTTATATCGGTTCTGACGGTAACCTCCTTGAGGAGAAGAGCGGCAACTGCAGAGTACTCGAAGTAAACAACCCGATCCTCACAGGCGTTGATCTCGTTAAGATCAAGTCTTTGGACCAGCCGGGCTTCAAGACAGCTACAGTATCTATTCTTTACTATAAGAACACTTCACTGGAAAAGGCTTTGGACCAGCTCCTTATCACTGTCGACAGGACATGTGCAAAGGGTGCCAACATCATCGTTCTTTCAGACCGGGGAATAGATGAGAACCATGTTGCCATCCCTTCGCTCCTTGCAGTATCTGCTGTTGAGCAGCACTTAGTCCAGACAAGAAAGAGAACGGCTGTTTCACTGATCATCGAGAGCGGCGAGCCCCGTGATGTCCATCAGATGGCAACTTTGCTGGGCTTCGGCGCACGTGCGATCAATCCATACCTTGCACACGAGTGCATCGCAGAGATGATCGACAAGGGCATCCTCGATAAGGATTACCACACGGCGATCGACGATTACAACTATGCTATCCTTCACGGAATCGTTAAGACATCCGCAAAGATGGGCATTTCCACTCTGCAGTCTTACCAGTCCGCAAAGATCTTCGAGGCAGTAGGCATCTGCAAGGAAGTAATCGACAAGTACTTCACAGGTATCGTAAGCCGTGTAGGCGGTATCGGCCTGGAAGAGATCTCTGAGGGAATTCTTTTCAGACATGACAAGGCTTTCGATCCCATGGGCCTCGAAAATGATGAGACTTTGGACAGCACGGGCTTCCACAACTTAAGAAGCGGTGATGACAAGGAAGATCATTTATATAACCCCAAGACGATCGTTGCCCTCCAGAAGGCAGTAAGGGAAGGCTCTTACGAGCTCTTCAAGGAATATACGGCAATCGTAGACAACGAGAAGCCCCATACATTAAGAGGTCTCCTCGCATTTAAGAAGACAGGCAATTCGATCCCGCTCGAGGAAGTTGAACCTGCTTCAGAGATCGTTAAGAGATTTAAGACCGGCGCTATGTCTTACGGTTCGATCTCCAAGGAAGCACATGAGTGCATGGCTATCGCAATGAACCGCTTAGGCGGCAAGTCCAATACAGGTGAGGGCGGTGAGTCACCCGAGAGATTCGGCACGGAGAAGAACTCCAAGATCAAGCAGGTCGCATCAGGAAGATTCGGCGTTACGAGCGAATACTTAAACAGCGCTGAAGAGATCCAGATCAAGATGGCCCAGGGCGCAAAGCCTGGTGAAGGCGGACACCTCCCCGGCAAGAAAGTCTATCCCTGGATCGCAGAGAGAAGATATTCGACACCCGGTGTTGCTCTTATCTCACCTCCGCCTCATCACGATATCTATTCGATCGAAGATCTGGCACAGCTCATCTACGATCTTAAGAATGCAAACAGAAAAGCAAGGATCTCCGTCAAGCTCGTATCCGAGGCAGGTGTAGGAACGATCGCGTGCGGCGTTGCAAAAGCAGGCGCACAGGTAATCCTGGTATCAGGTTACGACGGCGGTACGGGTGCAGCTCCCGCAAGCTCCATCCACAACGCAGGTCTGCCTTGGGAATTAGGTCTTGCAGAGACACATCACGCACTGATCGAGAATGGCCTTCGTGGAAGAGTCGCAGTCGAGACAGACGGCAAGCTCATGAGCGGCAGAGACGTAGCTATCGCAGCACTCTTAGGCGCTGAGGAATTCGGTTTTGCCACAGCACCGCTGGTATCCATGGGATGCATGATGATGAGAGTCTGCAACAAGGATACATGCCCGTTCGGTATCGCGTGCCAGAACGAGGAATTAAGAAAGAGATTTAAGGGTAAGCCTGAGCACGTTATGAACTTCATGCTCTTCATCGCGGAAGAGTTAAGAGAGATCATGGCAGAACTCGGTTTAAGAACGGTCGATGAGATGGTCGGCAGATCCGACCTCCTCAAGGTTAAGGACAAGCAGATAACAAAGAGAGCCGAGATGGTCTCCCTCGCGCAGATTATAGATCCGTCCTATGCGGATTCCGAAGTACGTCATTTCGAACCCGACCATGTATTCGACTTCGAGCTCGAAAAGACGATCGACGAGAGAGTGTTCCTCCCTGAACTCGCGAAAGGCCTTAAGAAAGGATCCATCAAGATTACTGACGTTAAGGTATCGAGTACCGACAGAGCAGTAGGAACTATCTTAGGTTCGGAGATCACAGCCGAATACGGAACACAGCTGGCAGATGACAGCGTCATCGTTGAACTTGCAGGCGGCGGCGGACAGAGCTTCGGTGCATTCATTCCGAAGGGCCTGACGTTAAAGCTCACGGGCGATGCGAATGACGGATTCGGAAAGGGATTATCCGGCGGAAAGCTCATCATCAAGCCTTGCGCTGACTCAGGATTTGAAGCTTCGAAGAATGTCATCATCGGAAACGTTGCACTCTATGGTGCAACAAACGGTACGGCATACGTCTGCGGCGTAGCAGGTGAGCGCTTCATGATCAGAAACTCCGGCGCTGTCGGCGTATGCGAAGGTACCGGTGACCACGGCCTGGAATATATGACAGGCGGTAAGGCCGTAATCCTGGGTGAAGTCGGAAAGAACTTCGCAGCAGGCATGAGCGGCGGCATGGCTTACGTATTAGATGAACATCACACTCTCTATACAAAGATCAACAAAGCTCTCGTAGAGATGAGTGAGATCACAGAAGACGCAGATAAGAACGAGCTCAAGTCGATCCTTCAAGATTATGAGCAGGCAACAGGATCTTCCAAAGCGAAGGCAATACTTCAAGATTTCGACAAGTATGTTGAGAGCTTCAAGAAGATCATTCCGACAGATTACCGTCACATGCTGACCTTGATCGCCAAGTACGAAGAACAGGGCATTGCACGTGAGCAGGCAGTGTACGAAGCATTCAAAGAATTCACTAAAGTCGGTGCTTGATATCAGGAGGATCTTATGGGTAAAGCTACAGGATTTTTGGAATACGACAGGCACGAAGATTCTTGGGTTTCAGAAGAGAAAAGGATCACAGGCTTTGAAGAATTCCACAACCATTTAAATGAAGAAGAAAGACGCTGCCAGGCAGCAAGATGCATGGATTGCGGCGTGCCGATGTGCCAGTCGGCAATATGCCTTAAGGGCATGGTAACGGGATGTCCCTTACATAACGTTATCCCCGAGTGGAACGACGAGATCTACAAAGGCCATTATGAAGCCGCATTGGGAAGACTTCTAAAGACATCCAACTTCCCGGAATTCACCGGAAGAGTCTGCCCCGCACTTTGCGAAAAGGCATGCATCAACGGAATAAATTCAGGAGCGGTTACGATCCACGATAACGAGCTCTTCCTGATCGAAAAGGGTTACGAATTAGGTTATATGAAGCCGAGAATCCCAAGTGCCAGATCAGGAAAGAAGGTTGCAGTTATCGGCGCAGGTCCTGCAGGACTTGCAGTCGCAGACCAGCTAAATCACAGAGGACATGAGGTCACCGTTTTCGAGCGTGAAGACCAGATCGGAGGCTTACTGATGTACGGCATTCCGAATATGAAGCTCGACAAGAACGTGATCTTAAGAAGAAGAAAACTGATGGAAGAAGAAGGCGTTGTCTTCAAGACCGGTGTCGATGTAGGTAACGGCGCTTCTTTCAAAAAGATAACAGACGAATTCGATGCAGTTGCGCTCTGCTGCGGTTCAAAGAAAGCAAGATCGATAACTGCAAAGGGCTCTGAAGACTGCAAGGACATGTACTTCGCAGTGGATTTCCTTAAGTCCGCGACCAAGGACCTCCTAAGCGGTAAGGCCGGCAAGTGGACGATAAATGCCAAGGACAAGAACGTTGTAGTAGTCGGAGGCGGTGATACCGGAAACGATTGTGTCGGTACATGCATAAGACAGGGATGCAAGAGCATCACTCAGTTAGAAATGATGAGCAGGCCCCCTGTCGAGAGACAACCGAACAACCCGTGGCCTGAGTGGCCGAAGGTCGAGAAGACCGATTACGGACAGCAGGAAGCGATCAAGGTATTCGGTCATGATCCGAGAATATATGAGACTACCGTAAAGGAACTCATTACTTCGAAGGGAAAGCTCAAAGAGATCAAGACAGTCAAGGTCAAGTTCGAAGACAGAAAACTGGTCGAGATCGAGGGATCTGAACAAACACTAAAGTGCGATCTCCTTATAATCGCCGCAGGCTTTGTCGGAGCTGAAGACTACATAGCTAAGGAAAGCGAAGTCGAGCTTACGCAAAGAGGAACAGTTAAGACAGAACCTGAACAGTATAAGACTTCGATACCGAAGGTGTTCACAGCAGGAGACATGCACAGAGGACAATCACTCGTAGTGTGGGCAATAGCAGAAGGCAGGCACTGCGCTGCGGAAATGGATAAATACCTGATGGGTTACAGCCCGCTGGTATGAGTCAGAAAAACAAGTATTAAATTTTAGGAGGAAATATATATGGCAACTAATTCTGTACCGGAAATGTTCGGTGAAAACGTATTCGACGACAGAGTGATGAGAGCGGTTTTATCCGATAAGGTCTACAATTCGCTCAGAAAGACGATCGATGAGGGCGCTAAGCTCAATACGGAAGTAGCAGAGCAAGTAGCTGCAGCAATGCGCGACTGGGCACTTGCAAAGGGTGCTACACACTTTACTCACTGGTTCCAGCCTTTGACAGGCGTAACAGCAGAGAAGCATGACTCATTTATTGAGCCTTCACCTGACGGCGGCGTTATCATGGCCTTTTCCGGAAAGAATCTCATCCAGGGCGAGCCTGACGCTTCCTCATTCCCGACAGGCGGCATCAGAGCTACTTTCGAGGCAAGAGGATATACAGCATGGGATCCTACATCTTATGCATTCATCAAGGATAAGACACTCTGCATCCCTACAGCTTTCTGCTCTTACACAGGCGAAGCTCTTGATAAGAAGACACCTTTGCTCCGTTCCATGGAAGCTTTGAATAAGCAAGCTCTCCGTATCCTGAAGCTTTTCGGAAACGAAGATGCAAAATATGTTCATACATCAGTTGGTCCTGAGCAGGAATACTTCCTTATCACAAAGGAAATGTACGACAAGCGTCCTGACATCAAGTACACAGGAAGAACGCTCTTCGGTGCCAAGGCTCCCAAGGGACAGGAGATGGACGACCATTACTTCGGCGTTATCAAGCCCAAGGTTCAGGAGTTCATGAACGATCTTAACCAGGAACTCTGGAAGCTCGGAATCCTTGCCAAGACAGAGCATAACGAAGTTGCTCCCGCACAGCACGAGCTCGCTCCGATCTATTCTTCCACGAATATCGCTACAGACCAGAACCAGCTCATGATGGAGATCATGCAGAAGGTCGCAGCACGCCACGGTCTCGTATGCCTCCTTCACGAGAAGCCTTTCGCAGGCGTTAACGGATCAGGTAAGCACAACAACTGGTCAATGGCTACAGATACAGGCATCAACCTCCTTAGCCCCGGCGCTACACCTTATGAGAACGCTCAGTTCCTGCTCTTCCTCTGCGCAGTAATCAAGGCAGTTGACGATTACCAGGATCTCTTAAGACTTTCCGTTGCAACAGCAGGCAACGACCACAGATTGGGCGCTAATGAGGCACCTCCGGCAATCATCTCAATCTTCCTTGGTGATGAGCTCTCTGCTATCCTCGATGCAATTGAGAATGACAAGCCTTACGAGGGCGCTGAGAAGAAGATCATGAAGCTCGGTGTTGATGTACTCCCGAGATTCGCTCGTGATACAACAGACCGTAACAGAACTTCACCTTTTGCTTTCACAGGCAACAAGTTCGAGTTCAGAAGCCTTGGTTCTTCCAACAGCATCGCTTGCGCTAACATGATGCTCAACGCAGCTGTTGCAGAGTCTTTGAAGATCTATGCTGACAGACTTGAAGGCGCTGAAGATTTCGAGACAGCTCTTCACGACATGATCAAGAAGACCATCAAGGACCACAAGAGAATCCTCTTCAACGGCAACGGTTACGACGATGCATGGGTCAAGGAAGCAACAGAGGTAAGAGGTCTTTCCAACTATAAGACAACACCTGACTGTATGCCTCATCTCCTCGACGAGAAGAACGTAAAGATGCTCACAGCTCACAAGGTCTTCACAGAAGCAGAGCTCAAGTCCAGAGTCGAGATCATGCTCGAGAACTATAGCAAGTCAGTACTCATCGAAGCTAACACAATGCTCGAGATGTCCAGAAGACTTATCCTTCCTGCAATCGAGTGCTATGAGACAAAGCTCTCCGGAGCAGTCGCAGCCAAGAAGGCAGTAGCTCCTTCAGCAGCATGCGCTTACGAAGGCGACATCATCGCCAAGCTCTCAGATCTCGCTGATAAGGTTTATGCCGGCGCTAATGATCTCGAAAAGGCTATCAGCGCAGCAAGCGGCGAAGGCGACATCATCGCAGAGAGCTTATCGATCAAGGACAACGTCATTACAGCAATGAACGACATCCGCAAGGCAGCAGACGAAGCCGAGACCTATGTCTCCAAGGAATGCTGGCCGCTTCCTTCATACGGCGACCTGCTCTTCAGCGTAAAATAACAGATCCTCATATTCCACCCAAACTAAGTAACCCCCGGAGTTTTCGGACTCTGGGGATTACTTAGAATTATGTTTAGAGAAAATAATTATTCAAGAAAAGAGATGATGACGTATGACTAAGTTTATATTTGTAACCGGAGGAGTTGTTTCAGGACTGGGAAAAGGTATCACTGCCGCATCTTTGGGCAGGCTTCTTAAGGCGAGGGGACTTAAGGTCGCAGCGCAGAAGCTTGATCCTTATATCAACGTCGACCCCGGTACAATGAGCCCTTACCAGCACGGCGAAGTATACGTTACGGAAGACGGTGCGGAGACGGATCTCGACTTAGGTCACTATGAGAGATTCATCGATGAAGACCTCAACAAATATTCAAACCTCACATCCGGTCGAGTTTATTGGAATGTCCTCAACAGAGAAAGAAGAGGCGAGTACTTAGGCTCGACCGTTCAGGTTATTCCGCACATTACAAACGAGATAAAGGAATTCGTATACCGCGTAGGAAAGAAAACCAATGCTGATGTCGTTATCACCGAGATCGGAGGCACGGTCGGTGATATCGAATCACAGCCCTTCATAGAAGCAGTAAGACAGATCTCCCTGGAAGTCGGAAGAGAGAACAGCCTCTTTATCCATGTAACACTCGTTCCTTTCTTAAGAGGTTCTGACGAGCACAAGTCCAAGCCTACCCAGCACTCCGTAAAGGAACTGCAGGGAATGGGCGTAAATCCGGGTGTATTGATCTTAAGATGCGACGAGCCGCTTGAAGACGAGATCATGAAGAAGATCGCCCACTTCTGCAACGTCAAGGAAGACTGCGTAATCGAGAACATCACACTGCCTGTGCTTTACGAGGCACCCCTGATGCTCGAGGAAGCTCACTTCTCAGAGATAGTATGCAGGGAACTTGGTCTTGAAGCAAGCGAGCCTGACCTCACTCACTGGAAAGAGATGGTCGATAAGATCCATCACATCGACAAGGAGGTTAAGATCGGCCTTGTCGGCAAGTATGTCCACCTCCACGACGCTTATCTCTCAGTCGCAGAGGCCCTTAAGAGCGCAGGCTACGCCAATGATGCGAAGGTGGTTATCGACTGGATCGATTCCGAACTGATCAATGAACAGACCGTAAATGACATGCTCTCCGGCCTTGACGGAATAATCGTTCCGGGCGGTTTTGGCAACCGCGGCATCAACGGCATGATCCTTGCCGCCAAATATGCCCGCGAGAACAATGTCCCTTACTTCGGCATCTGCCTCGGAATGCAGATCGCCGTCATCGAGTATGCCAGAAACGTCCTGGGCATCGCTGATGCGAACTCCGGCGAGTTCGACGAGCAGTGTGAGAATAAGGTCATTGACTTCATGCCCGGCCAGAGTGACGACATCGATAAGGGAGGCACGCTCCGTCTTGGCGCATATCCGTGCAAGATCGCGGAAGGCAGCCTTCTTAGGGAATGCTACGGTACTGATGAGATCCAGGAGCGTCACAGACACAGATATGAAGTCAACAACGACTACAGGGAGCGCTTTACCGGGAGCGGCGCGCGCTTTGCAGGCACGGCCCCTGACGATTCGCTCGTAGAGGAGATGGAGATCCCCGGTCATAAGTTCTATCTGGGCGTACAGTATCACCCTGAGTTCAAGTCAAGGCCTGACAGGGCTCATCCTATTTTCAGGAAGTTCATAGAAGCCGCAAAGGCTTAATGCTTTAGAGGGGACACCCCGTCCTGCCGGGCGCTTGCCGGGAATGGTTGTACACTATATGGCTTCGAAAAAGACCCTTTTAGTGTACAAATGCAGAAAATGTACACTATTTGCGTTGGAAAAGAGTGCAAATAGTGTATTTTTCATTTTGGCGGCCGGAGCCGTATAGTTTTCGAAAACACCGCGCCTTATATAATACGCACGAATAAAAAAAATATCTTTACTATAAAAAATTCATTCTTCACAAAAAAAGTTGTTGACAATAATTGTCGGCTTCTATATAATTCTTTACTGCGTCGTAATGGGTTTGGGCAACTATGCCTATTTCTCTTGACGGAAAAGAATTTTTATGGTAAATAAAAATGCTTTTCAACCAAGAAACCGCTTAAACCATGTGTTTTTAAGCTTTGTGTGAGGTGATTCGTTAACAATGGTCCATTCCGTAAAACAAGGCAAGACAGAGCGACAGTCGTATTCCAAGATCAAAGAAGTAATCGAGGTGCCTAACCTCATCGAGAACCAGAAGCAGTCTTATCAGTGGTTCATCGACGAAGGTATGCAGCAGATTTTCGACGAAGTATCGCCGATTACTGACGATCAGGGTAAGTACGAAGTCTATTTTGTCGGAAAGATTTTCGATTCTGAGAATCCCTGTGATCCCACAGGCAAGGAGAAGGACGGCAAGGGTAAGAAGTCTAAGGAACCTAAGACTCCCGTTAAGCTCTCCAAGTCAGCTATCATTGACAGCTGCAAGAAGAATGACAGCAACTATGCTGCTCCTTTGAGCATCCAGCTCAGACTCCATAACAAGATTGACGGAACAGTTACTGATGAAACAGCTTTCGTCGGCAATTTCCCTATCATGACAGATCAGGGTACATTTATTGTCAACGGCGCAGAGCGTGTTGTAATCAATCAGATCGTAAGATCTCCCGGAGCTTACTATTCCGAGATGAGATCAAAGATGGGCAACAGATTGCTTTCAGCAGAACTTATCCCTTACAGAGGTTCCTGGATCCTCATCGAAGAAGATGAGAAGGAAAGCAAGCTTAACGCTAAGGAGAGAGCTCTTAAGGCTGCAGGCGCTCCCGAAGCTAATAACGATCCTGACGAATACAACCTTATCTACATCGTTGTAGATAAATCCCACAAGATCTCCCTCTCAGTATTCCTGAGATGCTTAGGCCTCGTTACAGACGAGGACATCATCAACATGTTCGGTGATGAAGAGTGCCTCAGAATGACACTTGAGAAGGATGAGACAAGAAATGCTTCTGATCCTCAGACAGCAGCATTCCAGGAGTTCTTCAAGAAGGTCCGTAACAACGAGCCCTTCACAGTTGATAATGCGAAGAACATCCTCAACAAGACATATTTCGATTCTTTGAGATACGACCTCGAGAGAGTAGGTATCTACAAGGTCAACAAGAAGTTCGAGCTTTCCGCAAGAATCCTCGGAAGCAAGACAGCTGACAACGTAGTTACTGAAGACGGTGAGCTCATCTGCAAGAAGAACACCGTAATCACAGAAGAGATCGCTAAGAAGATCGAAGATTCAGGCGTTATGTCCGTTCAGATCTTCCCCAGAAAGCTCGTTCGCGCAGCTGATGAGGATGAGTTCGAAGATGTACCTCTCAAGGTCATCGGCAACGGCAGAGTTGACGCTGAGGCATTCATTGCAAACAGCATCACAAAGGCTGAATTCAAGAAATTCGATCTCGCAAGAACCGGCATCAACGAGAAGGTCAGAGTCGGTATCTTAAGAGAGATCATCGAGCAGGTTAAGGCTGAGAGCAAGACTGACATCGCTTCACGTCTTGAGGCAGTCATGGCTGAGCGTAAGGAAGACCTTATGCCCAGGAACCTCACAGTTGACGATATCTATGCATTCGTTTCCTACTACATTGGACTGCACAGAGGCGTCGGCAGAATCGACAACATCGACCACTTGGGCAACCGTAGAGTTAAGTCTGTAGGCGAGCTCCTCCAGAACCAGCTCCGTACAGGTATCCAGAGAGTCGAGAAGAATACAAGAGACAGGATCTCTCAGATCTCCAGCAAGGAAGGCGAAGTTGTTACAGCTACAAGCCTCGTTAACACAAGACCTTTGTCTGCTGCATTCAGAGAGTTCTTCGGATCTTCACAGCTCTCAGCTTTTGCTGACCAGAACAACCCTCTTGCTGAGCTTACGAACAAGAGAAGACTTTCAGCTTTGGGTCCCGGCGGTATCTCAAGAGAGAGAGCTTCAATGGAAGTCCGCGATATCAACCCTACACACTATGGACGTATGTGTACGATCGAGACACCGGAAGGTCAGAACATCGGTCTTATGACTTCCCTCGCTATCTACGCACGTATCAACAAGTATGGTTTCATCGAGACTCCTTACAGAAAGTTTGATAAAGAGAACTTAAGAGTTACAGACGAAGTTGTTTACATGTCCGCTGACGAAGAGGACGAGTACAACATCGCTCAGGCTAACGAGCCTATCGATGAAGACGGCCGTTTCATCGGCAAGAAGATCGTATGCCGTTACTTAGACCAGTTCCTGCAGCTTGACCCTGAACAGGTCGACTACATGGACGTATCTCCTAAGCAGCTCGTATCCGTATCCACATCACTCATCCCGTTCCTTGGTAACGACGACGCTAACCGTGCCCTCATGGGCTCCAACATGCAGCGTCAGGCAGTACCTCTCATCAAGCCTGAGGCACCTATCATCGGAACAGGTATGGAATACCGTGCAGCTAAGGACTCCGGCGTCTGCATCG
>JAEEGK010004694.1_pt1 | contig 33333 bp, 29 predicted proteins | sample 8958771 | NCBI WGS metagenome assembly JAEEGK01 (sample SAMN16246547, study PRJNA631951) | gut metagenome | biome: gut microbiome; feature: rumen; material: SC-attached | host: Bos | place: Iran: Karaj | collected 2018-10 | reverse complement strand
AGAGAAAGGGTAAGGACAGAACCCAGGCTTCTGTTTATCCTAGAGAGAACTAATCATTCAGGACTCTGGCGAATGCGTCAGAGTCCTTTTTAGATTTTGAGGTAATCTATGTACTGTGACAAAGCCCGTGTTATCCTTAAAAGCGGTAAGGGCGGAGACGGACATGTCTCATTCAGAAGAGAAAAATACGTGACAAACGGCGGCCCCGACGGCGGCGACGGCGGAAGAGGCGGCGATGTCATTTTAAAGGTCGATAAGGGCCTCAATACTCTTATCGATTTCAGAAATATACGCAAATATGCAGCAGGCAACGGTGAGAACGGCGGAAAGAAGAACTGCCGCGGCAAGGACGGAGAGGACATCATTCTCAAGGTTCCCGAGGGTACCGTTGTAAGGGAAGCCGAAAGCGGTCAGGTCATCATCGACATGTCCGGTGACTGCATGGAATATACGATCCTCAAAGGTGGAAAAGGCGGACTCGGAAACCAGCATTTCGCAACATCAACGATGCAGGCACCTAAGTATGCTCAGCCCGGACAGCCTGCACTTGAGCTTGAGACCGTTTTCGAGCTTAAGATAGTTGCCGATGTCGGCCTTGTTGGATTTCCAAATGCCGGTAAGTCATCGCTTCTTGCTGCTTGCACCAATGCACGTCCCAAGATCGCAGGATATCAGTTTACAACGCTTCAGCCCAATCTCGGTGTTGTGGATCTCGGCGGGGACGGATTTGTCATTAGCGATATACCCGGTCTGATAGAAGGAGCTTCCGACGGACTCGGACTCGGCCATGAATTCCTCAGACATGTCGAGAGAACCAAGGTGCTCATCCATGTCGTAGATGCTGCAGGTACCGAAGGAAGGGATCCTGTGGAGGATATCAGGCTCATCAATTCAGAGCTTGAAAAATATAATCCCGATCTTCTTAAGAAGCCCCAGATCATCGCTGCAAATAAGTCGGATCTGTTCGCATCATACGAAGGAGCAGAGGATAACATCAAAGCTCTCAAAGATGCATTTGAACCTGAAGGCCTTAAGGTTTATACGATTTCTGCAGCAACAGGTGACGGAATAAAGGAACTTCTCAGGGCTGCATTTGAAATTCTTAAGACACTTCCCGAAGAGCAGATAGTCTTCGAACAGGAATATGATCCCGAGATCAACCTTAAGATAACCGAAGAACCTTACACCGTTTACTTTGATGATGAGGAGGATGAATACGTTATCGAAGGTCCCAGGATCGAAAAGATGCTCGGATATACCAATCTCGATTCCGAGAAGGGATTTGCATTCTTCCAGAAATTCCTCAAGGATAACGGAATGCTCGAACAGCTTGAGGACCTCGGTATCAAGGACGGAGATACGGTCAGATTGTACGGTCATTCATTTGAATATTATAAATAACAGGTATTGATATGGAATTAACCAGTAAACAGAGAGCATATTTAAAAGGTCTTGCAATGGACATCGATCCCGCATTCAATCTCGGAAAAGCATCCGTAACTCCGGAAACGATTGCGGCACTTGATGAGTTCTTCGCAAAGAATGAACTTCTCAAGATTTCGGTTCTCAAGAACTGTGAAGATGATGCCAAGTCACTTGCCGAGATCGTTGCAGGCAGAACAAGATCCACAGTAGTCCAGGTTATCGGACGCAAGATAGTTCTGTACAAGCCCAATAAGGATAAGCCTAAGATCGAGCTTCCCAAGGCATCTAAGAAAGCATGAAAAAAGAGATCATCAATTTCAGAAAAGCTTTGGAGAAGGATCTCGACCAGCAGAGGTTTGAGCATTCACTCGGTGTTGAATATACATCCGCCTGTCTTGCAATAGTGCACGGTGCTGATATAACCGATGCAAGAGTTGCGGGACTTCTTCACGACTGTGCGAAATGCATTCCCCACTGCGATCAGATCAAGATCATGGAGAAAGCAGGACAGCCGCCTCTTCAGGAAGAATATGACGATCAGTCTCTTCTTCATGCAAAGTGCGGAGCGATAGTCGCAAGGGATAAGTACGGTATCGAGGATGAGAACATTCTTAATGCGATAAGATACCATACCGTCGGACGTCCGAATATGACTCTTCTTGAGAAGATCGTATATATCGCGGACTTCCTTGAACCCAACAGAAAAGATCTTGAGATAATGGATGGCGTTAGACATGCCGCATTTATAGATCTCGACCAGACACTTCTCTGGATCATGGAAGGTGTCTTATCATATGTGAAAAAGAAAGGCATGGTTCCGGCTCCTTCGGGACTTGCCGCTTACGAATATTACAAGAATCAGATCAAGGTGGATGAAGCCTTGAGAAATTGGAGGAAAGACTGATTGGCTGACAATATATCCAAAGAAATCAGAGCGGTCATTGATGCAATGGAAGATAAGAAAGGACTTGATATCACTGTCCTCGATCTTTCATCGGTATCCGATATAACCGATCATTTTATAATATGTTCAGGAACCAACCGTTCCCAGATCCAGGCACTTTCTGACGGTGTCGAGGAAGCTCTCGCTAAAAAGGGACTGTTCCATAAGGGTATCGAAGGCTATGATACCGCTAACTGGATTCTTCTTGATTACGGTGATTTCGTCGTTCATGTATTTGATAAGGATTCAAGATCCATGTATGATCTTGAAAGAGTATGGGGCGACGCCGGAAAAGTTGAGATCTGATATTTACGGGAATCGTACTCCGATTCCCGATTCTTTTGTGATATGAAAAAAGGAATTATCTTTGATATGGACGGAACCGTCTGGGATTCTTCGGAAAATGTCGCAAAGTCCTGGACAGTCAAGATCCATGAAGCAGGCTATACCGAATATAATATAACCCGTGACGACATCAAGAATGTCATGGGTAAGACCATGGATGTAATCGCGGATATTCTCTTTCCTTTTACCGAAAAAGGACCGGAGAGGGATAAGCTGCGCTTTGAATGCCAGGAATATGAAGTTGCTTATCTTCGTGAACACGGAGGCCTTATCTATGACGGGATAACCGATACATGGAGAAGGCTTAAGGAGATGGGTTATCATAACTACATCGTAAGCAACTGCCAGGCCGGATATATCGAATGTTTCCTCGATCATTACAAGATCCCTTACGGAAAAGAAGACGATCTTATCGAAGACATCGAGTGCTACGGAAATAACCTTCTTCAGAAGGATGAGAACATAAGGCTTCTTGCGGAGCGTAACGAACTTACAGATGCATGCTATGTCGGTGATATACAAAGTGACTATGATGCCACTATGAAAGCAAGGTATAAGTTTATCCATGCAAGATACGGCTTCGGTACTATCGCTGCTGATGTTCCGTTCATCAGTATATTTCCCGACCTGTTATATGTTGTTCCGAAAGTGCTCGGATTATCTGTTTAGTATACTTTTCGTATATTGACTTCAGCCTGCTAAATCACTAAAATATTATCAAATAAGGGCAAACTATCCGCGAGGGTAGGACGCAAAGTTGTAAGCCTTAAGGCATTACGAAGGCGGTTTAACTGCAATCAGATGAGATTATCTTGTTTGGTTGCTTTTTTTGTTTATATAGTAAAAAAACAAACACGGGATAAACAAAGTTAACCGGAGGAATGATCATGAAAAAGAGTATCAAACAGGTAATAGGAAAAAGCATGGCATCGATTATGATGAGTACTGTACTTGCATTTACGGGAGTGGGACTACTTCCACGATTATCAATGTCCGTACATGCAGCTCCGGCTCAGTCCTACGACATTAGTTCCGCATATGTGGATGAGACATTTAATGATGATTGTACTATTGAGATTACTGGTTCAACTACTTCAAATACTGTTCAAATAGAAGTTGCGGCCGGAAAAACTGTAACTGTAAATCTTAATAATGTATCTATAGATCGGTCAAATGTTGATTATTCTTGTGCATTTAAGATCATCGGAGCAGGAAATGTGATTATAAAACTTATAGGTACGAATACACTTGCTAGTGGAACTGACTGTGCCGGTCTTCAAAAAGAAAGTACCGGTACACTTACTATTACCGGCACCGGAACATTAACCGCAACCGGAGGAGATTTTGGCGCCGGTATCGGAGGTGGTGGATCTAGTAACGATGGCTCGAATATATATATTTCCAGCGGAACTGTAACAACAACCGGAGGAACTTTTGGTGCCGGTATCGGAGGCGTATCTTATGGCGATGGCTCGAATATATATATATCAGGTGGAACTGTAACAGCAACCGGAGGAACTTTTGGTGCCGGTATCGGAGGCGGAGATCATGGCGATGGCTCGTATATATATATATCAGGCGGAACTGTAACTACTAACGGATATGCAGCTGGTATCGGAGGCGGATCTAATGGCGATGGCTCGAATATATATATATCCGGTGGAACGATAACGGCAACTAGTAGGTGGGCCGGTGCCGGAATAGGCGGCGGATCTAGTAGCGATGGTTATGACATTGAAATTTCCGGTGGAACAGTGATAGCAACCGGTTATAGAAGCGGAGCAGGCATTGGAGGCGGAACGTATGGAGATGGCTATAATATTTCAATCAGTGGATCCTCAACTGTAATGGTCGCGGGAGGATCTATCTACCAGGATTATGGATTTGGAGCTGCAATAGGGTCAGGAGGTTTCTGTGATTCTAACAATTCTCCAATTGACGGATCAGAATTTGCTCCTGATATTTCCGGATTATACACTACCGGCAGTATCAGATATTATCCTGCAGGAACAAGTGTATCAGAAATTAATAACGGGACTGTTCAGCCTACAAGCATAATTCCTACCCCTGAATCTGTTATTCCTCCTGTCAATAATATTTCAGATCTTGATCCTGAGCCCGAACCTCCTGTCAACTATATGCAAGAGGTTGAGGATCAGATCAATGCAGCGATCAAGCTTGGTGGTCCTCAGACTGTTACTATCAAGGGATACGATACCCTTTCATATGATGTGCTGAAGCTTTTGAAGGATAATCCTCAGATTACTCTTATCAGCGAGTTTACTTATAAAGATGTAGATTTTAAACTGACAATTCCCGGAGATAAAGTTGAACTGAATCCCGAGATCAGATGGTATGGTCCAAAGTGCCTTTATCCTATGTTCTACTCATACAGTACGGATACATATCCTGAAGTAAATACTTATATTGCAATGTTCAAGTAATCAGTAGTTGTTTTATCATCATACTAAAAAGTCCGGTACGAGAGTGTACCGGGCTTTTTGATTAGAATAGATTTAGTTGTATAGGTTGGAACTTATCTGAATATCCTGATGACCCCGTAGACTTTGCCGAGGATCTGGCAGGAATCAACGATGATGGGATCCATGGTATCATTCTCGGGCTGGAGTCTGATATGATCCTTCTCCTTGTAGAAGGTCTTGACCGTAGCGGAATCATCGATGAGCGCAACGACCATCTCGCCGTTTTCTGCCGTGCTCTGCTGGCGGACAATGATGCGGTCACCGCTGAAGATGCCGGCATTGATCATCGAATCACCCTTTACATTGAGCATGAAGGTCTGGCCCTTGGAAAGCTCGGAAGCGGGGAGAGGAAAGTACTCGATGATATTATCATCGGCAAGAAGGGGCTGGCCCGCTGCGACATTGCCGTATACCGGAACACTGGTCATCTCGGTACGTACCATCTGGAATGAATCGTCGCAGATCTCGATAGCCCTGGGCTTGGAAGGGTCTCTTTTTATATAACCTTTACGCTCGAGAGCTTCAAGGTGTGAAAATACGGAAGATGTGGACTTAAGAGAAACCTTCTCACCGATCTCTCTGACGGTGGGAGGATATCCCTTGGCAAGTATGACTTCTTTGAGATATTCAAGGATCTGTTCCTGCTTGGGGGTAAGCTGATTGAAATCTCTCATATATACTCCTTTCAAACATCTGTTTGCTTTTAATATAGCACATTTGTTCGAAGATGCAAACATATTTTCGATAAAACGATAAAAAATGACCCGGATCCGAAGATCCGGGCCTTTGTATTATCACGAAAGCACTTACTTAGCAGAATGCTACGAGTCCCCAGGAATCCATGGGTACGATTCCGATGTAGGTCTTGCCGGGGTTAACGGTAAGAACGGAGCCGTCTGCATTGAAGAATACGGTATGTCCGAGAACATCCTTGTACCATGTGATCGCAACAGCTCTGCCGTTTGTGATGTAGTAGCCGACGCCCTGACCGATGACACCGTAGATCATATATCCGTGGTTATCATACTCCATCATGTTAGCACACTGGATGATGACGTTGGTGAAGGTTACCTGCTGGAAGTCTTCCGCATCCTTTACGAAGGTTCCGCACTCATTGAGATCATAAGTTCCGGTAGCAGCGTTGTAATAGAGCATGGTTGAGTTGTGAGGGAAAGGAAGTGAAACAACTCCTGCGGGTGCTCCGCCCTCAAGGGTATTTGCACCGAAGTTGAATCTGGGATTAGCCATGTTGGGATCGGTGTAATAAGGAGAATATCCTGCTCTTGCAATCCTGGTAGGAATCTCGCCCCTGAGAGCATACTCGGTGTACCAGCTGGGCTTTCCGTTGGGAATTCTGCTGAATCCGCCCGAAAGATGGGGAAGTCCGTACAGAGCGATGAAAGGATTGATATAAACGGGACCGCCGTCATGAACAAGGATGGCATCATACTCATTGGCAAGGATGATGTTGGTGGGACGTGTCGAACGGATATTTCCTACGCGTGCGACATTTGCATAATCCTTGTAGAGCGCCATGATCCTGGTAACCCTGTTATTGGCGGTGGAGTTACACATCTCATAAACGATGTCTGCCTCAGCAAGTCCGTAGTGGGGAGATGCGATCTTGTCGTTATCGATCATGACTGCTACGGGTCTCTGAAGCTCGGGAGCAGCGGTGGGAAGACAGGTCAGCTCGTTGATACCGGGAACAGCCTGTACGGGAGCTGCGGGTACAAGTGAGAGAGATGCAACGATCAATGCTGCAGAGAAAACAGAAGTCAGTGCTTTAAATATCTTTTTACCGAAAACCATATTACCCTCCATAATCATTTGTTTACGGTTTAATACACATACACCTTGATTATAATTGAAAACCGCTTATTTTCAAATGAAAAAAGATGCTTTAAAAAAATTTTAAAAATATATTGACATTCGAATGTATGTTCGGTATTATACAAACAGAACAAATGTTCTGAACATACATTCGGAGGTTAGCATGAACGCTTATCTTAAGAACAGGAAAGTGCAGATAATTGCAGCAGCTCTTATCATATTGATGATCACCGTCGTGTCCGGCACATTCGCGATCAGATCACATGCCGAGAGCGTAAACGCAGAGAGTGATACCGTTTATTACAGATATACGGCTATGTACCGTGTCAGCTCGGGAGATACACTTTCTTCGATAGCTGAGCAGTATATGGATGATGTACATTATGATTCCGTATCCGATTATGTTAAGGAACTCCGTCAGATGAACGGAATGTACAATGATGACAAGCTGGTCACCGGAGAGCTTATAGCAGTCACATATTATTCAACAGAATATAAGTAATTCCTCAATCCTCCGAATCCTGTTTCTTATCTTTTTCCGACTTCTTTCTTTCGGGGACCTTCTCCCTGAGAGTGACGACACCCGCAGCCATTTTCCTGCTGTCATCGAACTGTGATGCATAGTGCTTTCTGGTAGTGTTAACATCCTTGTGTCCGAGCACATCGGCAACCAGATATATATCGCCGGTCTCCCTGTAGAGGGCAGTTCCGTAAGTACTCCTCAGTTTATGGGGAGTAATTTTTTTGAGGGAAGTAACCCTTGAAGAGTACTTTTTAACAAGCTTTTCAACGGCCCTTACGCTTATCCTCTTATTCTGGAGAGATAGAAAGAGTGCGTTCTCGGAGCCTTTTTCGGGATTGATCTTTTCCCTTTCTTCAAGGTAATCGATAAGTGCGTCCTGAACTTCATCGCCGAAATATACGACCGATTCATTACCGCCTTTTCGGGTAACCTTGACTCCGCCGTTCTTGAAATCAATATCCCTTATATCGATACCGACACATTCGGATACTCTTATACCGGTTCCGAGCAGGAGAGTAAGGATGGCAACATCCCTGGTCTTGGTCCTGTTATGGTATTCGAGCTCTTTATCGGTAAGCCCTTCGCCGGATTCGACCATATCGAGAAGTCTTGCGACCTCGTCGGCATCAAGCCTTATGATGTTCTTTTCGTGGATCTTGGGAGGAACAACGAGCTCTGCGGTATTTCGGGAGACCTTCTCAGTCTCGAAATAATATTTATACATTGAGCGCAGAGCAGAGAGTTTGCGGGCTTTTCCGCGTTCACCGTTTATGACCGTACGTCCGTCTTTTTCATAAAGTGAAACGGTCTCTAGATATTCCTCTATATCGCTCCTCTGGATGCATTCAAGTATGGAAATACTGAATTCCCGAAGTTCCTTGTTCTTAAGGGAGGGATTGTTTTCCTTTAAGAATTCGAAGAACATCCTTATATCGTAAGCATATGCGAGACGTGTTCTGGCGGAAGTGTTGGATTCAATGGCTCTGAAGAAGTCCTTTATCCAGGGCGGAAGCTCATCAAGAACAAGCCGCATCTTGCGGATATTGTCCCTTATCTGGGCATCATGATAGTTTTCGTCTGAAAGAACTGCCATTTGATCCTCGAAGAGATAAAAGTGATTTAGGACAGGTTTGTCCGTACCTGTATATATTATCATAAAACCTTGTAAAATTGCGTAAAACAAGGCTTTTATTGATGAATTTTTATGTATTTGATGATATAATAATTGAGTTTGCAGGAGAGGGAAATCCTATGGATGATAACAAAGAAAAAGACGTCTTTACAACAAATTCAGAAGGACGTATCAGGAGCCAGAAAAGAAATCCCCGTTTGAACAACAATTATTATAAATGGGGACTTACTGTCTTTCTGACTTTCCTTGCATGTATGTTCGCATTTTATATTCTTTTCTATAATGAGGAACTTCGTGAAGGCATTCATAAGATCAATAAGATCCTTTCACCTGTTTATGTCGGATTCATAATCGCATATCTATTCAGCCCGCTTCTCAATATGCTTGAGAATAAGGTTATGTATCCGATCTATAAGAAGATCAAGTTCATCAAAGAAGAAAACAAGATGCCTCTTGCCAGGGGAACATCGATCATAGTTATCATCATTTTCTCTATTGTGCTTGTATATGCCGTTATTCAGATAATGCTCAAGCAGGTAATTCCTTCGATCATAAGCATTGTTTCGAACATCAATATCTATCTGGATAATATTACAAAATGGGCCAACAAGCTTCTTGAGGATAATCCGGATCTTAACTCATTTGTAATGAAGGATCTGAACAGATTCTCGGATGATATCGAGATATGGGTCAATGAAAAATTCAAGTCCGTTACCGCAAATGTTGTCACATCACTTTCGCAGGGATTCCTTGAATTCCTTTTAAAGCTCTGGAACTTCATCATCGGATTCATCATTTCCATCTATGTGCTCTGGAGTAAAGAAAGACATGTTGCAAGAAGCAAGAAGATTGTTTATGCGACATTTTCAAGAGAGACTGCAAATGCGATCGTTGAAGCATTCAGATATACACACCGTACTTTTATCGGTTTCTTTTTCGGTAAGATCGTCGATTCGATAATAATAGGTCTTATCTGCTTCATCGGATGTACCCTGATGCAGATCCCTTATGCGATACTTATAAGCATAATCGTTGGTGTGACAAATATCATTCCTTTCTTCGGGCCTTACTTCGGTGCGATTCCTTCGACTATACTCATATTCGCATTCGATCCGCTGCATCCCGGAAAAGCTCTTGCGTTCATGATCTTTATCGTTATCCTGCAGCAGTTTGACGGCAACTGGCTCGGACCCAGGATTCTTTCCACTTCAACCGGCCTGTCCGGATTCTGGATCATATTCTCCATTACACTGTTCGGAGGTCTGTTCAAAGTTTTCGGAATGGTCATCGGTGTTCCTGTGTTTGCCGTTCTGTATGCGGGCTTCAGACAGTTCAACAGAAACAGGCTTAAGAAAAAAGGATATCCTTATAAGACCGGTGACTATCTGAATGTCGGTACCATTAACGAAGACGGAACCGTTAATCCGATACCGCCTGTTGAAAAGCGTCCGCAGAAGGAAGGCTTTATATCATCGTTTATTTCAAGGAACAAAAACAAGAAAGAAAAGAAGTCACAGGATAAATGAAATTTGTAATACAGAGAGTTCTTAACGCTCAGACAACCATAATTGAAACTTCTTCATCCGGAGAGCAGAAGGAATATGTTTCCGGTAAGATAGGCAAAGGATATATGGTGCTCTGCGGTATCATGGACAGCGATACGGTCGGGATAGCGGATAAGATGGTTGCAAAGCTTATAGGACTTCGCATATTCGAGGATGAAAACGGCAAGACCAATCTGGATCTTAAAACTGTCGGAGGAGAACTGATGATAGTTTCCCAGTTCACACTCTGTGCGGATACCGGTCACGGAAACAGACCCGCATTCATCAAAGCGGCCCGTCCCGAGAAAGCAATCCCCATATACGAACATATAATAGAAGAGTGCCGTAATGCCGGTTATAATGTTCAGACCGGAGTATTCGGTGCGGATATGAAGGTCGAGCTTACGAATGACGGTCCTTTTACGATCATTCTTGATTCAGACGATTTCGTTAAGACGGATAAATAACCTAATGAAATATGTGTTAATTATTTAACAAGATGACAGCAAGAGAGTACGACAATATAGTTTTGATCGGTATGCCCGGTGTCGGCAAATCCACTGCCGGTGTAATCGCGGCCAAGCAGCTCGGAATGCGTTTCGAGGATGCGGATATTCTGATACAGCATAGAGAGAAAAAGCTGCTCAGTCAGATAATTGATGAAAAAGGCATAGACGGATTTCTGAGCATCGAAAACGACGTTCTGAAGGGTATAAAAGATAAAGGCCTGCTTATAGCGACAGGCGGCAGCGCCGTATACAGCTGTGAGGCAATGGAATATCTTAAGAAAAACAGCCTGATGATATACCTGCATCTGGATCTGAAGGATTTATCGATGCGATTATCGGATCTAAAACATCGAGGCGTTGTTTTACGTGACGGACAGACTCTGAATGATATTTATGACGAAAGAGTTCCGCTTTACAGAAAGTATGCCGATGTCGAAATTGATGAGACCGGACTTGATATAGAAGAAACAGTGACCCTTATATGTGAAAGGGCATCGATATACAACTATTCGCAAAATACGGATTTAACGAATAGTTAGTACTCAAAAATATGGGTTTTATGGCTTTTTCTATATATCCATAAATAAATGATCACTGCCCCGTATATCATTTACGGGAATGAAATAAATATTTACAGAGGTAGTTTGAAATGAAGTTCGCAGACAGACTTGATAACTTTGGTGCTGAAATATTCGCGGCTCTTAATGAAAAAAAGATCGCATGTGAAGCCAAGGGTCAAAAGATCTATAACTTTTCGGTGGGTACTCCGGATTTTCCGGTACCCGATCATATTAAGAATGCACTTATCGAAGCCGCTCAGGATCCCGTTAACTGGAAGTATTCACTTAGGGATATGCCCGAAATGCTCGAAGCCGTATGTGCATATTTTAAAAAGCGTTACGGTGTGGACGGGATCACTCCCGATATGGTCATGAGCTGTTACGGTACACAGGAAGGATGCGGACATCTTTGCCTTGCACTTCTTAATAAGGGAGACACCGTTCTTCTTCCCGATCCCTGTTATCCCGTATTCCAGGCAGGAGCATTCCTTGCAGAAGCAGATCCTTACTACTACCCTCTTATTGCCGATAATAACTTCCTTCCGGACGTAAGATCGATCCCTGCGGATGTGGCTGCAAAGGCTAAGGTGATGATCGTATCTCTTCCCGCCAATCCCGTGGGAAGCGTCGCAAAAGAAGGAATCTATGATGAGATAATCGCCTGGGCTAAGGCCAATGATGTCATCATCGTACACGATAACGCATACAGTGACATCATCTATGACGGAAATGTGGGTCAGAGCTTCCTTAAATATGACGGAGCTTTGGATGTAGGTGTTGAATTCTTTTCACTTTCTAAATCATTCGATGTTACCGGTGCAAGAATAAGCTTTCTTGTCGGAAGAAAAGACATAGTTGCCGCTGTTAAGAAACTCAGAAGCCAGATTGATTTCGGTATGTTCATACCCATTCAGAAGGCTGCGATAGCTGCTCTTACAGGTCCCGATGACTCGGTTAAGTCCCAGAATAAGGAATATCAGAACAGACGAGACGCACTCTGCGGAGGCGCCAGAAAGATCGGCTGGAACATTCCGGATGCAAAGGGATCCATGTTCGTTTGGGCACCTGTTCCGGAGAGACACGGCAATTCAATGGAATTTTGTATGGAACTACTTGAAAAGACAGGCGTTCTCTGCACACCGGGATCGTCATTTGGGCCTTCCGGCGAAGGTTATGTAAGAATGGCTCTTGTCGCAACGGTTCCTGTCATCGAAGAAGCACTGAGTGTAATAAAGGAAAGCGGAATTATAAACGGGTAATACGAAAAATGGACTCTGATAAGAACAAAATACTCAACAATAAATTTTATCTTTATCTGACAGAATTCTTTGCGGGTATGTCAGTTATGGCTGTTGAACTCGGAGCAAGCAGATTACTTGCTCCGTATTTCAGTTCATCACAGATAGTCTGGACGATAATCATAGGAACGATAATGATAGCCATGGCACTGGGCAATATCTACGGAGGACGCAAAGCAGACAAGGATCCCAATCCCGATAAGCTTTACAGAAGGATCCTGGTTGCCGCAGTATGGATCGCACTCATCCCTGTAGTCGGTAAATACATCATCATCGGAATATCTGCCGTACTTATCTTTTCGATCAATACGAATTTCCTTGTTATAGCCGCATTCGTAGCATGCATGGTAATATTCGTATTTCCTTTGTTCCTGCTCGGAACCGTAACGCCTTCACTTGTCAAATACACGGTAGACAGCCTTGATGACAGCGGCAAGATCGTCGGAATGCTGAATGCGGCAAACACGATAGGCAGCATCATCGGAACATTTGTCCCTACATTTATCAGCATCCCCGCTGTCGGAACCTCCGCAACATTTCTTATCTTTGCAGCAATCCTGCTTGCTCTTTGTATCGTGTATTTCATCTCCGGACATGTTAAGAGCTTCGGTTCGATCGCTGCAGTCATTATCTTTATCCTTTGCTGCATTTTCGGATATAAAAGCAACTTCGCATTCTGGGTAAGAGATCTCGTTGTTGAGGATGAATCGATATATAACTATCTGCAGGTTTCAGAGACCGATGATTCAATAATCCTTTCAACAAACGTTCTTTTCGGAGTTCAGTCCATCTATAAAAAAGGCGGTGAGCTTTCCGGCATGTGCTATGACTATTACATGGCGGGCCCCTATATGGCCGGTCTCCATGAAAAAGAAAAACCTCTGGATATACTTGTTCTCGGAATGGGAAGCGGAACCTTTGCCACACAGTGTGACAGGTATTTTGATGAAGTGAATATCGAAGGCGTGGAGATTGATCAGAAGATCGCAGATCTTTCGTATAAGTATTTCGAACTCCCCGAAGACATCAAGATCACAACCTATGACGGCCGTGCTTTTCTTCAGGAGATTCCTTCGGACAAGCTTTATGATGTTATTGTGGTCGATGCTTATCAGGATATCACGATCCCTTTTCAGATGGCCACGGTTGAGTTTTTTACACTCGTTAAGGATCATCTGTATGATGACGGCGTAATGGTCGTCAACATGAACATGAGGGATGATACCGAAGGAAATATAAATGAGTATCTTTCCGACACCATTTCATCCGTATTTCCCCATGTATATACAGCGGATGTATACGGATGCACAAACCGTGAATTATTTGCAGGTAAGTGCGATATTATCGAAAGTTTCCATAACAATACGGATCTTGAAGAAAATGATATACTCGTTGCGGTTATGGAAAAGGTGGACAGATCGCTTGTCGAATACGAAGCCGGTGAAAATATAATGACGGATGACAAAGCTCCGGTAGAGCTTCTCAGCATGAAGGCGATTGACGGTCTGATCAGCAATGAGACATCCTATTATAAAGATCTTTATGACAGGGAAGGTATTGAAGGTCTCCTGAACGAATTATCATAATAAACGATTTCAATATAAAACACAGGCTTTTAACGCCTGTGTTTTTTAGTGTAATAATATATGATCAGATATCGATTATTACGACTTCGGGATGATTAAAGAATCTGGGAAGCGGGGTGCTTTCTCTTGCGAGCCCTCTGCTTACCACCATAATACTTCCGTTCGATAGTTCGTATTTTCCGTTCACATATGTTGCCATAGCCCCCTGATCCGGAACATAAACTCCCCTGTTTATAAAAGGGATCCTGAACTGACCGGCATGTGCATGTCCCGCAAGTATCAGGTCGAAATCATACTTCTCATATATGTGAACCTTTTCCGGGCGATGACTTGCAAGTATCCTTATATGCGTAGGATCTGTTTCGGAATATGCTCTGTCTATCTGATCGAGCCAGTCGTAATACCATATATCTGTCGGATCATCTACACCGCACATATCGATCGTATGATCTCCTGCTTCTATCTTTTCGCAGTCTCCTTCCAGAACATGAACACCTATGGAGCGAAGATAATCTTTCATGGAGTCTGCTCTCCCACTCCAGTACTCGTGGTTTCCGGTCACATAATAGCAGGGGTATTTAGTGACGAGATCTTCAAAAAGTATCTTGGCGTTTTTGTCACTCAGCTTATCATCGAATATATCTCCGGAAAACACGACTATATCAGGCTCTTCATTATCTATGCGGTCTATAAGACCATTCTGACCGTTGCCGTAATAACAGGAATGCAGATCCGTAATAAGTGCGATCCTGAAGCCTATAGGACCGTTATCCGTAAGATCCAAAGAGATTCTTTCAGTAACGGGAATCCATGTCCAGGAATACATGAATATAATGGACAAAAGAAATATTGATACGAATTTTACAGCTTTTTTAATTCTCATTTGAATATGGTAAGACGCTCCAGGTTCGGGACATAGAAAGGACTTTCCTCATCTATCTTGTATACTTCGTAGAATTTGGGGAATTGTCCGAGTATATAATTGATCCTGAACTTGGCAGGAAGATGAGTGTCCCCGTTTAATACAGCCACACTTTCATCGGTATAATATGTTGCCCTTCTTGAGGCATATGATGTGAAGAACAGATCGTAATCTACGTTATCCTGTTCCTCAAGAAGTCTTAAACATATCTCCATAGCCATAAGATCGGCATAAGTTTCATCAACATAACGTGCACCGTCAAGGGGATCGAAATACTCGGTCTCTTTTCCGTCAAAAAACTGTATTATTCTTCTGATGCGGTCATTATATTCATTGGTTTCTTCTTCGGTCATCCAGTAATTGTAATAACCGTCACCTTCATAATAAATGAAATTCGGCGCAAAGGAATGTGATATCTCATGAGCAACGGTCATTCCGAGCTCGGCTATCTTTTCTTCATAAGACAGATTCGATTCAAGAATTTCGGTAATGAGACCCGTTGTCAGGGTTATATTGTTAAGGCTGCCGTTGTAATAAGCATTTACTTCGAAATTAGGCTGGAAAACGGTGCCTCTGTCTTCATCGAAATAATAAAGCTGCGTATAATAAAACTTTCTCCTGCTTTCTTTTATGTTGATAAAATTTTCTAAAAGATCATCACTTGGAACGACATCGGAAAGATCATATACATGATCACTTACTCCGTATGAAGGTTTCATCAGAACGATCTTTCTGACTGCGGTCTCCATACTCTTTTCCGAAAGCCATTCAAATTCTTTGACGACGCTCTGTGCCTGTGTCTTGATTGCAAAAACAAACTGGCGAATCTCTTTCAATTTTTCTTCATCGAAAAATCTTGACTGGTACTCAAGAGCCAGAACATCAGAGGATACAGAAGTCACGTAATTGTAGGCGCTGTCATATTTCTCATCCGGATATCTGTTCCAGTCACTGTTGATGTAGCTTATGGAGGAAATTATGTTTAAGATCAGACAATCTTTTAAGGCATCAACATTTTCTTCACAATACAATTGTCCAAAATAATCAAAGAGGTTTTCGGTAGCAACTATTGGTGCGTTGTATTCCTGGCCGGTGAATTCCTCGATCACTTCAAAAACAGGTACTTTGATATTGTTTTGATCAAAAGTATCTTTATAGAAGTACTGGTATTTATATCCGTCGGCATAACTGTTTTGATACTCTCTTATATACTGGCTGATAACAACAAGATTGCTGAGCATCTTGATATATTCGGTCTGATCTATACCGAGTTTTTCCACATTTGCATATATCTCTGTAAGATTTCCGTCAGAGGGATTTGCGACATAATTATTATAGAAATTTAATAAATCTTCGTTATACACCGGAGTATAATATGGGATCATATCCGCATATTCTCCCCCCAATATATTAAAATTTATTTCATAGTTGAAAATAGCATAGTCCTTGTTTTTATAAAGTTCGAACAAGTCATCCAGATTTTTTACAGCATAAACAGGCTGCAGAAATTGGGTCAATGATTCATTCAGAGAATCATTGATATTTTCTTCATAAAACAGGTCATAAATATATTTTGTCTTGTAAAGAGGATCGTCCGATGAGAGATTTCTGAGAGCAGGGTCGTTCAGAATATCATAAAGCCTGGAGTTTTCAAGATCATATGCATCATCATATTTAGTGGCATAAGTCTCTTCAGAACCCTCGAATTCCTTCAGCCACTCTCCGTTTACATATTCATCGAAATCCCAGATGGGAATTCCGTTATCGGTTATTGGATATTTTTTGACTTCATCGACCCCGACAATACTTTCTTCATTGGATAAAACGGTTTCGTTGTCGACAACGGAAAGATCCGAGGTGCTGTCGGAACCACACCCCCAAAGCGGGATAACAAGAGTAAAAACTAAAGAAAATGCAGTGAGCTTCTTAAAATACTTAAGATTCATAGGATATTATCTTCCTCTTCTGTCCTGACCGCTGGAAATGTAGAAATTGCGTTTAGCATCATACATGCGCTCATCTGCAAGCTTGGCTAGTTCGGCAATGCTCTTGTTAGGTGTTTCCCTGTAGGGTGCGTATCCGACGGACATTGCCAGCTGAGGCACATATTTACCTTTCCATTTGATCATGGAACGGGTCAGAGTATTTTTCCTTTCTTCGAGTTTGTTCTCATCGCATTGTATCATAACCGCAAACTCGTCACCACCTATTCGGTAAACATTTCCATATTCTTTAAAGCAATTTTTAAGGAGTGTCGCTGCACCGCATATCAGTTCGTCTCCTGCCTGGTGTCCAAGAGTATCGTTTGCTTTCTTCAGGCCGTTAATATCTACGGCAATATAGACAAAATCCTTATCCATCCCGAAGTTCTTATATTCGCCCAGTTTATCTTCATATGCTCTTCTGTTATAGCAGTCGGTAAGTCTGTCGGTATTTGAAAGCTTTACGACCATCAGATAGGATTCCCTTAGCCTGAAGATGACATTTGCAAAAATACCGATAAATACGGATATCAGGGCAAGTATTACAGTTGTGATGATGATCCTGGAAACAGGATACCATCCCGATTTGGGGCTTAAGGACAGTTCCCAGATAAGATTTTCGACATGGAACTGAACGGTGATCTCATTTACGGGTTTTGTAGCCGATTCCTTGATTATATGTTTGGTATTATGTGTATCCAGATATGAAAGCCTGTAATTGATGCCGAGATCTTCAAGACTTTCAAGATTCAAAGCTTTGGTAAGAGAATCGGATGAAATGTTAAATCCGACAAGTCCCCAGAGCGAGTCCTTTCCTCCGTTCTTTAACATAACAGGAATGGCACCGGAAACACCGAATCCGCCTTCCTTGATATCATAAGAATTGGTCAGGATCGGATTACCCTGTTCATAAATATGCGGATCGGTTACGTTTCCTGTTTTTGTAACATCAAGATAATCGTATCCGATAAGCGATTCGTTGGTCAAAAGAGGATATACATCTGAAACGACTCCGTCAGGTGCGATGGAGATATATTTCAATGAAATACCAGTTTCATCTTTTACATTGTCATACAGATCATCGGCGAGAGATTCAAAAAATACGCTTTCACCGTTGGTATCCTGCAGAAGGATCTTCAGAGCATCTGTCCTGATGATAACGGATTCGATCGTAGCTTCGATATTATTCGCTTTTTCTTCGGCAATATATCTGTAATTTTTCTCGATATTGGAGATCTCTTTCTGCACGTAAAGATAATAGGCGGATGAAAGGATCGCCATATTGATGATGCCTATTAAGATTACGTAAAGAATTCTCTTTTTCATATTTATCTGAGCTGCTCATAAAGGGGAGGCAGTTCTTTCTTACGAGTCATTTCAACTAATCCGAGTAAGGTTATCCCTGCCACACTTACTTTCATTGTATCGTTTGCTGATTCGGATCTGAGTGCGTTCAGCAGACTTTCCCTGTCTTCGGATGATACTAGATTTATGAAATCAACGATGATGATCCCGGAGATATTTCTAAGTCTTAACTGTCTGCAAACCTCTGATGCTGCTTCGATGTTCACGGACAGATATGCCGATTCCTTATCGGTTCCTTTGGAAGGAGAAAATTTACCGCTGTTTACATCGATCACGGTCATTGCTTCCGTATGCTCAATGTAAAGATAACCGCCGCATTTAAGCCATACCTTCTTTGACGTTGCTTCTTCGATCACGGTCTTAAGGCTGTAAAGCTTTGAAAGACCGAATTCCTTATCCGTATACAGTCTTATATTGTCAAAAGAAGTCCTCAGATTCTCAAATACGGATTCCAGATCCGTAACGATCTCAGTGTATTCGGTTCTTTTGAATACCTTATCAAGTCTGACCTTCAGGAAGGATTCATCTTTATACAGATATGAATATGCCGTAAGATGTTTTGATTTCTCAAAAAGTGCATCACCGTCCGGATATCCGGTATAATCGATCTTGGCCGTAAAGGTTGCTCTTTTGCCCTTTTGAGCATGTGAAAAAAGTTTTACAGGCAACAGATCACCCTGTTTTACGGATACATTCTTCGGAATCTTGTTTAATGGAAGGTAACCGTCCCTGCCGGATGCATATTCAATAAATGCGGCACCGATATCGTTTTTTACATCCCTGACATAAGCAATGACGATATCCCCTGAATTTATGCAATTCGGATCAAAAAGATCATTACCGCCGAGAACGGTGATCCCAGAGGGTTTTCCGCCTGATAAAAGGAATGCGATAAGTTTTCCGTCGACATCTGTTATTATGACCTTAGCGTCTTCAGAACTTCTCATCTCATGCAGTTTTCTTGAATTTTCTTTTTCGGACGATTGAAGCTTTGTCCTGCTCATATACCGATATCTTCAAGTGAGACAAGCTCACCGTTTTCTCCCTGTGTAAATATATCAAGTCTGGTGATCTTTAACGCATTATCAGGCAGGGTAAAACCTGCAAGATCAAAAAGGTATTCCATGACAAAGACAGGTTTGATGGAATCCGCACTGGAAGAATTAATGGTCATTCTTACAACAGGCTCGCTGTCCTTGATCAATTCAAGCTTGTATATGAATTCCTTAAGATCGATATCCCTGGAGGTTTTCCTGGTCTCTTTATGATATACGCAGCTTTCGGATGACATCATCTTACCGATCATATCGTCCAAAGTCTTAGCATCGGGACAAAGATCTTTTTTGTCATTATAGAATCTTATCTCATATTCCGAAGCAAACACGGAAGCCATTGCGTTACCGGCTTCTTCGGGAAGAACTCTTACGGATCTGATCCTTATGCCGGGAACACTTGCCTCGTTTAATGAGTCAAGTATTGCTTTGGTATCGGGATGTTCATCGTCGATACCAATGTCCATATACTCGCCTTCACTCTCCATCCCTACACCGAGAGGCGAAGCAAAAGTCATGACCTGATGCGGAGAATAACCGCCTGTATATGAGACGTTAACTTTGGCCCTTCTGATGCACTTCTGGAAATATCTCATGACATCCAGATGTCCTATATATCTGACAGCACCATGCTTTGTGAATCTTACTCTTATCTTCATTTCATCAATACTTCCAGTTCGGTTTGTGCAAGAAGAAGCCCGTCATCAACGGACAGCTCCCCGTCTATGATCTTTTCCATTTTATCGCCGAGGATAGCATAGAAAACCGGCCACTCTTTTATAACGGGCCTGTATATACCGTGATCGAGCGCCTCGCAGATCTCTTCAAGATGAGGATTTAAAGACAGCATATCGGGATCGTTTAGTATCGAATACCTGCAGGGAATGCCTCCGTATTCCACGGTCTGCCTTTGTACGTCCGGATCCATAAGGTATTCAAGCAAAAGCATAGCCGAATCCTTGTCGGTACAATTATCCGGAATCCCGAGATTCCATATTCCGTAGATATTTGAGTTATGGTTAAGGGAATCATCGCTGACCCTGCCGGGGATGGATATATATTCCGTATTTAAGTTGACTTCGGGATCGCACCAGCCCGGCCAGCCGATCGCAACGGATATATTTCCGTCTTCAATGCCCTCAATGATCTCTTCCTTGGATGCTGTTTTTCCGTTATCAATAAGGAATATGTAAAGCTCAAGAGCCTTCCGGAATTCCTCTGTATTTACCGTTGGATTGTTATCTTTATCAACAACCCACCCTCCGTAAGCCCTAAGTATGGGCAGAAAATCGACTACGATATTGTTTGCCGAATCTTTCCTGCATGCAAAACCGCCGAACCCGTTTTCCTGGGCAAGCAATGAAAACTTGACGATATCATCCAGTGAATCGAGATCATTTTCCGTATAGCCCAGTTCGGCAACGGCATTTTTGTTATACATGAGAACGGTTACGTTTCCGTAATAGGGAACAAGATAAATATCATCTCCGCTTAGGCAGATTGAGGTAGTTGCGGGAATGATATCTTCATCAAAGGAGTATCCCTTATCTGACAGATCTGTGAGAATTCCGTCTGCCAAAAACTCTGCCACCCAGCTTCCGTCGATCATGCACAGGTCGTAAATTCCGTTTTTGTTAACCGAATCGTTCAGCAGGTTTTCACGCAGTTCTTCTTCGGAGAATTCTACGATCTCACATGTGATCCCGGTCTTGTTTTCGAAACCCGGAATGCATTTTCTGATCACTTCGGCATACATACCGGAGCGCACAGCAATCGTGAGTTTATCTTTTTTTGTATTATCGGATCCGCACCCGCACAAAGATAAGATCATACATATGCAGATGAGGACAGAGACTGTTTTTCTGAATTTATTCATCGGATCTTACATTTTGCAGGCTTTCAAAATCCATTCCGTTAAGAGCAAGTACCATTTCAAGCGTAGATATCGGCTTTTTAATGTAACGTAGATTAGGTTTGCTCGGACTGTCTTCATTTACGGTATCTGTAAGCATTATTCCTATCACCATAGGATGTTCATCAAGAAATCTGCCGGTGTTTTCGTTATAATACTCACTTATAAAGAACATGTAATCGGTCTTGCCTGTTGCTTTATAATCTTTCAGATCCGTGATGACTTTTCCGTCCATTCCGAGAGCTTTCATTTCCTTACGGAACTCATCGTTAAGGAGATTTTTCTCATTCAGGCAGTAAGCAAACTTCCTGCTTGAATTTTCGACCACAAGATCCTTTCTGTGATCGGCAACCTTCTGCGGAATCGTGAATCTGAAATCAAGTTCGGAATCACTTAACCTGGTCACATCAAAGGTTCCGCCCATTGCATCGATCAGTTTTTTGGAAATGACAAACCTGGGATCTGAATTGTTCTCGGGATTGAAATCCTTTTTCTCGAATCCTATTCCGATCAGATGAATCTCAACGAATATCTCATCTTCAGAAATGGGTCTGCACGAAAGAACTATCCTGACAATGCCTTTTCCGATTATATTGATCATTGTTTCGGAAAGATTGATCAATACCTGCCTTATCCTTACATTGTCACCTATAAGCAAATGAGGCAGTTCAGGATCTATGATGAACATATAATCAGTTGGATCGTCTCCTATACCAACCTGTATATTCTTGCATACATCATAAATTCCGGAAAGCGGATTATATACTTTATTGACTATCTCAAGATTATCGTTTTCAAGATCGGAATGATCGATCATCTCACTGACAATACTTCTGAGATTCTTGCCCGAATTATTTATCTGCATCAGACGTTCACTATGTTCATCCGAAAGACTCTTGTCCTTCATAAGTTCATCACTTAGATTAAGAATCTTTCCTATAGGAGCAAGAAGCTTACCGGACATGAATGAAACATAATCACTCTTGATCATCGAATTTCTTTCAAGTTCGGTATTAATTTCATTCATCAGCTTCATCTGATCGATCTCTGCTGAAATGTCATGGAACAGATAAACGGTTCCGATGGGATCGTCATCCGGACCTACTATCTTTTTGTCGGTCGTAAAATAATACTCTCTGTCTTCATTTACGTAATGCAGAACTTCAAAATCATAAATTGATTCTTTCCGGGAGATAAAACGCTCCATAAGATCAATATTGCTGATTCCCTGGATTATCTCTTTGTTGACTATGCTCTTGAACCTGTCATTTATATGGATTATGTCATTATGCATGTTATATATGATAACGCCGTCACTGAGCTCGTTTGCAAAATCATATAAAACGGTGTCACGAAGCTTTAAATTGGAATAGATAAAGATATAGTAATATGTCAGGTAACAAATAAAATTCATTACCAGAGTATGGATCCAGACAGGGATATTATTGATGAAAGTATAAGTGATAAGTGCAAACATTATGAGCTGAAGTATCATAAGGTTAATATACTTAACCCTGAATACTTCGGGAACGTTGAATACAAACACCAGCATCATTGCGAAGATCGTGATGCAATTTATCAGACAGAGAGCATGATATGCGATGAAGACATCGGGAACGAACTGAAGGAGGGGCATTTTTACCACCCACCATACACGTCCGTAAAGAACGACCTGGGAGAAACTGATCTGACCGTTTACGAAATAACAGGACGCAATTATAGCCGACTGTATGAAACAGATGACGGCCATGCCGAAATTGCTGTCAAGATAAAGCTTGGATGTATGAGATCTTATAACGGTGAGAAGTGTTCCGAAAAACAGCCACGGATAAATAAGATAATATAAAAGAAGGTAATTTCTGGCCTCTTTGATCGTTTCGGCAGAAATTATGAGCATACTTAAAATATCTGCAACAATGAGTACAGATGAAGTGATGACAAAACCAATATTCTTGTGTTTCTCACGAAGGCTGAATATGATCGTGATAAACACAATTATGATTAGAAGTGTAAAGATTATTTGTATAGTCATTGCTCCCCGTGCTATATAAGAATAAATATATTATAACACCGGATATTTATAAAAAAAAGATAAACAACACCTTATTTATGCCTTTTTTACCGAACCGGGACAGATTCCCGCTCCGAATGTTGCGGCGCCGCATCCGCTGCAGCCTGCCCTGCAGTTCTGAGTAATCTCGCCTCTTGCCGCTTTCTTGTATTCTTTGAGTAAAAATGCCTTGTTTACACCTATATCTATGAAATCCCAGGGAAACAGCTCATTATCATTTCTTTCGCGGAAAGCATAAAAATCAAGACTGAGACCGCATTCCTCAATGGCTTCGATCCATCTTTCGTGTTTATACATGTCAGACCAGGCATCGTATATTCCGCCTTTTTCGTAAACCTTCCTGATAACGGCGGCAACTTTTCTGTCACCCCTGGCAAGAAGCGCTTCGATCACGCTGGTATCGGCATCATGCCAGTTGTAGTGGATTCTCTTCTGGTTGAGCTGTTCGGAAATTCCTTTCCTGCAGACATAAGCCTTCCTTATGAATTCTTCGGTTGTACACTGGGGAGCCCATTGGAATGCCGTAAACGGTTTGGGCACAAAGAAGGAAGTGGAAACGGTTATGGAGATAGGTCCGTTAACCCTCTTATCCCTTGGTACCATTTCGAAAAATTCCGCCGCAACCTTATTGGCCAGATCTCCTATTCCGAGAATATCATCGTCGTTTTCAAAAGGATGACCGAGCATGAAATAGAATTTGAACTTTGTCCATCCCCCGGCAATTGCCTGTGCGGAACCGGAAAGAATGTCTTCTTCGGTAAGTCCTTTGTTGATAACGTTTCGAAGCCTTTGTGAACCTGCTTCGGGAGCAAATGTGACCGAGGTCTTCTTGATATCCTCAACCTTGTTCATGACATCAAGAGAAAAAGCATCGATCCTGAGAGAAGGCAGGGTGATATTGACCTTCCTCTTTTCACATTCAACTATAAGATTATCCAAGAGCTCGGGAAGATGTGTATAGTCGGATGAAGAAAGAGAGCTTAATGAAACCTCTTCATAACCGGTTGAATCAAGCATCTTATATACGGTATCAAGAAGCTTTTCAACGCTTCTTTCGCGTACGGGTCTGTAAAGCTCTCCTGCCTGACAGAATCTGCAGCCTCTTATACAGCCGCGCATTATCTCGAGGACAACCCTGTCCTGAACGCATCTGATATAAGGAACCACAGGATTCTTTGGATAATATGTATCATCAAGGTCTTTGACGACTTCCTTGCGGATCTTAAGAGGAAGCCCCTCAACAACAGGCTTAAAGTCACTGAGTGTACCGTCATCGTTATATGATGGCTCATAAAATCTGGGAACGTAAAGCCCGCTTATCTTACCTGCTTCGATAAGAAAATCATCACGGCTCTTTCCTTCATCCTTCATTTTCTCATATAGATCGATCAGTTCCCTGTACCTTGTCTCTCCTTCTCCGATATAGAAAATATCAAAAAAGTCAGCTATGGGCTCGGGATTATAAGTGCAAGGTCCGCCGCCGATCACTATGGGATCGTTTTCGTTTCTGTCTTTTGATTCAAGAGGGATTCCTGACAGATCCAGAACCTGCAGGATATTGGTATAGCACATCTCGTACTGGATGGTTATACCCAGGAAATCGGCATCTTTGACAGGCCTCTGGGATTCGAGGGAAAAAAGAGGAATATGCTTCTCCCTCATGATCTTGTCCAGATCTATCCAGGGAGAATAGACTCTTTCGCACCATACATCGTCGAAGGAGTTGAACATATCGTAGAGGATCTGTATGCCGAGATGGCTCATCCCTATCTCGTAAACATCAGGAAAGCACATTATAAAGCGGACCCTGACGGAATCAGGGTCCTTTATGCATGAATTTACTTCGTGTCCGATATATCGTTCGGGTTTCTCCACGGACATAAGAATGTCATTGGAGAGAAAAAGTTCATCAGAGCTCATGTTATCTTCCCGCAAGTTCCTTGGTTACTTCTTCCCAGGTTATCTCTTTTTCCGCCATGAGAACCATCAGATGATATAGCAGATCGCTGATCTCATAGATGACTTCCTGGTTTCCGGCATTCTTGGAAGCAATGATCGTCTCGGTTGCTTCCTCTCCCAGTTTCTTGAGGATCTTATCAAGTCCCTTATCAAGAAGGTAATTGGTATATGATCCTTCCTTCGGATGAAGCTTTCTGTCCTTGATGACTTCGTAAACCTTCTCAAAAACCTGAAGAGGATTAACGGCATTTATTTCCTCGGATCCGGTTATCTCATTAAAGAAGCAGCTTCTGGCACCGGTATGACATGCAACTCCGACCTGGGAGACCTTGGCAAGGATCGTATCCTTGTCACAATCCGCGGTAAGGCTCTTTACATACTGGTAATGACCGCTTGTCTCTCCCTTAACCCACTGCTCCTCACGGCTTCTTGAATAATAAGTCATAAGACCGGTTGCAATGGTATTAAGAAATGCTTCTTCATTCATATAAGCAAGCATCAGGACTTCGTTATTCTTGTAATCCTGAACAATGACGGGTACAAGATCGTTGGGTCCCTTCTTGAGATCGCTCCATTTGATCTTGCTCTCCAGATGCCTTACGATGATGCCGTTCTGGGTACAGATATCCTTAATGGATGAGATCTCACCGCTGTTAAGGGATATAACATTACCTGTAACACCGCTTACAGAGTCTTTCTTCAGATACTCTATGATCTTGTTAAATGCAAGTTCCTTGGCGCTGATGATGATCGGAAGCTTTATCTCGTCTTCGATCACATCGAGTGCATGAATATTCTTAAGAAGAACACCGGAGCAGTACTTGGTGCAAAGATCGGCTACGCTGCCGGAATCGGTTGCATCACTTGCGTGATAATTGGTATCGGTTCCGATAAGAAGACTTCTGTCCAGACTTTCGATCTGAGCTGAGAAGGTCTTGGGAAAGGAAACCGACGCATAGATCTTGTCCCTTCCGAAACGTCCGCTTGCAGCGGATGTAAGGAGGATATTAACTTCCTTGTCATAATCAAGGATGACCTTGGAACAACCTGCATATATAAGCTTTTTGACATCCTCGAGACGCTTGATGTTTCCGGTTGCATATACGGGAACCTCGCTGTCACCGCAGATGGCACGGATAATCCTTAAGGATTCTTCGTGTGCATCATCTCCCATTCCCTCGGAAAGATCATAAACTATAATACCGTCAGCAAGATCCCTGCAGAATTTCATTGCAAGTGAATACGCGTCAGCTTCGATAACGGTATCATCCTCGTCGGATACAACAGCAGAACCGTTCTTTAGGTAAATGCATGGTAAAAACTTCTTAACGTACATTAAAGAGCTCCTTTCGTGGAAAGCACTCCCTTTACTCTGGGATCGGTATAAGTCGCCATATCAAGAGCCTTGGCAAAAGCCTTGAACATGGCTTCTGTTACGTGATGTGCATTTCCGTCGGACAATACTTTAAAATGCAGGTTCATTCCTGCGGAATAACTTACCGCGTAAAAGAATTCCCTGACAAGCTCGGTATCGAGATCGCCGATCATGGGAACCTTATATTCGTATTCAAATCCCAGGAAGGGCCTGTCACAAAGGTCGAGGCTGCAGAGAACGAGAACCTCATCCATGGGAAGAATGAAGTATCCGTATCTGTAAATGCCTGCTTTATCGCCGATTGCCTTTTTGATGGCTGTTCCGAGAACTATGCCTGCATCTTCCACGCTGTGATGTCCGTCCACATTCAGATCGCCTTTGACTTTACATTCAAGATCGAAGAATCCGTGCTTTGCGAATGCGGAAAGCATATGGTCAAAGAAACCAATGCCCGTGTCGACATTATTCTTTCCCGAACCGTCGATGGTCAGACTGATCCTGATATCAGTCTCTCCGGTTTTTCTGGAAACATCTGCTTTTCTTATTTTCTTTGCTGCGGGCATAACTGCCTCCTTATGGATTAATGAAATAATTATTCAAAACGAACTTTTATGCTGTTTGCGTGAGCTGTCAGTCCCTCGTTATTCGCAAACAGTTCTATGGACTTGGAGTCCCTTTCAAGAGCATTCTTTGAATAGTATATAACAGAGCTCTTTTTAATGAAATCATCAACATTGACCGGGCTGAAAAATCTTGCGGTTCCGTTTGTGGGAAGGATGTGGTTGGGACCTGCAAAATAATCACCGAGGGGTTCCGAGGAATACTCTCCGAGGAAGATCGCACCGGCGTTTCTGATCTTGGTCATTACTGCGAAGGGATCTTCGGTAAGAATCTCAAGGTGTTCGCTTGCGACGGTATTAACGGTATCTATTGCCTCATCCATATCCGAAGCCAAAAGGATATATCCGTAATTATCAAGGGATTTTTTTATGATCTCGCTTCTTGAAAGAGTCTTTAAGAAGCCATCGATCTCCTCGTTAACTTTCTCGGCAAGCTTTTCATCGGTAGTTACAAGTATTGCGCTGGCAAGCTCATCGTGCTCGGCCTGGCTCAATAGATCTGCGGCCACATATCTGGGATTAGCGCTTTGATCTGCAAGAACCATAACCTCGGAAGGACCGGCGATAGAATCGATGCTGACAAATCCGTATACGGCCTTCTTGGCAAGTGCAACGAAAATGTTGCCGGGACCGGTTATCTTATAAACCTTGGGTATGGACTTTGTACCGAATGCCATTGCACCGATAGCCTGTGCTCCGCCTGCCCTGTAGATCTCATCTGCTCCTGCAATGTCTGCGGCCACAAGCGTTCCGGGATCGATAACTCCCGTCTTGCCGGGAGGTGTGCACATGATGATGCGGTCAACGCCTGCAACCTTGGCGGGAACGATGTTCATGAGAACGCTTGAAGGATATGCAGCCTTTCCGCCGGGTACATATACACCGAGTCTTTCGATGGCTGTGATCTTCATTCCAAGCATCGTGCCGTCGGGTTTGGTTTCAAACCAGGAATTACGGAGCTGCTTTTCGTGGAATTCACGGATATTTTCTGCGGCCTTTTTGATGACCTCGATGTATTCCTTATCAAGCTTAGTATATGCTTCGTCAATCTCGGCCCTTGTAACTTTGATGTTATCTTCGGTAAGCTTAAATCCGTCGAACTTTTCGGTATACTCAAAGAGAGCCTTATCTCCGTTTTCCCTGATGTTTGCAAGGATATCATTTACTGTGGATTCATATTCCGTGTACTGGGCGGGAGATCTTTTGAGAAGTGCGCTCTGGATCTCCGCAATCGAATCCTGTGACAATTTAACGAGTTTCATTCTTTTTCCTCCAAAACCGTCGTTTTCATTATAAATGAAAGGCGGACTATAATTTTATAACAATTCCTTAAGTTTTATGACAAGTTCCCTTATACGGTCTCCCTTAAGCTGCATGCTTACGGGATTTACGATCATCCTTGCGGAAAGCGGGCAGATCTCTTCGAGCACTGTAAGGCCGTTTTCCCTTAAGGTTGAACCTGTTTCTACAATATCTACAATGACATCCGCAAGACCGACGATCGGGCCCAGCTCAACGCTGCCGTTTAACTTGATGATGTCAACTGTCTGGTTCTTCTTATTATTGAAATACTCCTTGGCAATCACGGGGTATTTGCTCGCAACTCTTATCCTCTCATGGTGGAGAAGTTTGTCCGAAGCGGATTCCGGACCGCATACACACATACGGCATTTTCCGAAACCAAGATCCAGGATCTCATATACATTCCTGTTTTCCTCAAGAATGGTATCTCTTCCGACTACTCCGATATCGGCTGCACCGTACTCTACATAGGTAGGTACATCCGGTCCCTTGGAAAGAAAAAACCTTGTCTTGGTATCCTCACTCGTAAAGATCAGCTTTCTGGAAGAAGGGTCCTTCATCTCTTCGCAGCTGATACCGATCTTTTCAAAGAGCTCCATTGTTTTATTGGATAATCTGCCCTTTCCGAGGGCAAAAGTAAGATAATCATCGTAACTGTTCATAATAATCTCCGAATTCGGTTATTTCTTTATCAGTGCCGCTCTTCCGCCATTTTCACGTATGCGGCACGCTTTCTTTACGGCTTCTTCATAGCTTGAAGGATCGCACGGATCGTAGATGATCTCTTCAACCGATGATTCTTCGGGAAATGCCTTGCCCTGTCTTTCCAGAAGCTTTTCCACATCGTCAGGCAGAATTACAAATCCTACAGCGGGAGCGTCCTTTCCAAAATAAGAAAGAAGCTTATCGTATCTTCCTCCCATTGCAACGGGTGAACCGGCACCCAGAGCGAAAGCTTTGAATACTATGCCTGTATAATACTGGTACTTTGAAAGCATTCCGAGATCAAAGGAAACATATTTCTCATATCCCCTTATCTTAAGAAGATCAAACAAAGAAGTGAGCCTTTCTATGGCTTTCTTGGATATTTCATTGCCGGCATCCTTTTCAAGCTCCGAGAGCATCGAATGATCGGCAAATGTATCCGTTATCCGCAAAAGCTTATCCCTCATTTCATCGGATATATTTAATTCCTTTAAAAGATCTGCTGCGGCAATGGGATTTTTGGATGAGATAAGATCCCGCAGATCGGCTTCTTCTTCGGGAGAAAGCTTTGCTTCCGAACAAAGTCCCTTGAAATAGTCGACCTCTCCCACCGAAATACGGAAGTTTTCAAGTCCTGTCCTTAAGAGACTTTCTATAAGAAGGGATACCATTTCGGCATCGGCATAAGCGGAAGCATCACCTATCAGCTCCGCACCCTCCTGAGTAACCTCAGAATATTTGCCCTGAAGCGATGAGATATTCTGGAAGGTCGATCCGATATAGGAAAACCTGAGCGGTCTGTCTTCATCCATGAAATACTTTGCCGCACATCTGGCGATCGAAGGAGTAAAATCCGGACGAAGCGCTATGGTCTCGTTATCCTTGTCAAAGAATTTGTACAGCTCTCTTGAAGGGATTGTTCCGACTTCCTTGGAGAAAACATCAAAATATTCGAATGAAGGTGTCTGGATATCGGAATAACCGTAGGATGACAGGCAATCGGATATGGTCTTCCTTACGTATTTGATATTGTCGTATTCTTTTCCGTAGATATCCCTTACACCGTCGGGGGTATGCAGTAAATTGTTCTTGAAATTGCTCATAATAACTGATTATATCCTTTTTTCGTGGTAAAATAACTATGTTTGACGGATCTTTTAACGCTTTACTATGCTAATATGCTAATTTGCTAACACATTGAATTATACTTACTGAATATCAATGTGTCAACAGGTTTTTAAAGGCAGCCGGAACAAGTTTTAAATCATATGCGTTAGGGTATAATATGGAATCTGTATATTTTGGAAAAGAAAATAATGAAAACACCGCAAAAGCCGATCAGAAATCTCCTTTAACGTCTTATATGACCGGTACAACCGAACAGGAATCCGCCGAAGAATATACCAAGGTATATACTAAGGAGTATTTTTTTCCCGATGAGAATAATATTAAACTCAGGGCAGAAAGCTTCTTATCAAAATTATTCGGATCGGCGCTGTTCGATTTCTTTGTTCTGTGCATTATCCTGCCCGTAGCTTACGTAAACCTGTACCTTTCGTCTCCTGTTCTTTATTTTGCCGAAAAACAGGTCGTATATACCGAATCCGTATCGCTGGTATATGTTACGGTATTTTTGCTTCTGTATTTGCTTATTCATAATTCATTCCGAAGAAAAATTTATGTATTGGACGGAAAGAACCTCTACGTAATAAGACATACGGTCAGGGTAAAGACATGGAAAAAAGGATTGTTTTCTACCGCAGAAGAAGCCGATAAGCGTATTCATGACAGATACGTTTCATATATTGCAAGCGCCGACAGTCGTATATCCGGTAAAAGCCATCGCGTCAAAAAGATACTGACTTCGGTGACCGAATCCGGTGATATAAATGATAAGGGACGCCTGTTTTCCGGTTTTAACGAAAAGATCATGCGGGATGAGGACGTTCTGATACCGAATCATTATAAAAAATTTGATCCTTCGCAGTCCTATTTCACAAAAAGACCACTGAGGGGATTTATCTTCGTACTGCTTAAGCTTGCATTGTACGGAGCATGCATTTATTTCATCTTATGTGCTGGTATAAAGAAAACAGAGGTTTATAACCGTGATATCGGTGCGTTTACCGATTCCAAGACAGCGGTTTTGGAACCATTGGGATTTGAGCGTGAAGTAAGATATATACCCGGCAACACTTATCATTATATAGATTATGTCGATACTTCCGATTCATATCTTAAAAATTCGGTAAGGATCTATTTTAAAGTGACCGAGGACGGAGTGAAATTCGACGGATCTTTTATCGGTTATGATCTCTATTACGGAGATGATACTTCAAAGATAATAAGGGTCATGAACGAACTTTATGATTTCGATATTCGGGAAACAGCGGATATCGATTCAATGATAGCAGAATATGCGGGAAAAAACGGAGAAGAAATAAAAACCTCAATCACGACGGACATGTATGACATATATGTATATGTTCACGAATCATATTTTGCCGATTACTGCGTCTCTGTTTATGTAACGTCAAGATACAGAGATCCTTTTAACTGATACAAAGTCATTCAGGCCTGTCGGCGAGATCCAGATTAACCTTATCAAGATACGGGACGGGTATGCCGGGTGATTCGGGAATTATATAATCGGGATTAAGTTCATCATGGCGGAAGGATTTCCTTCCGCCGTTTTTGGCTCTGTCCCAGAAGAATTCAAGCATCTGAAGCGGAAGGTAATAAAGCTCACCTCTTCCCGTAAAATAGATCAGAAAAAATGCGATACCGCCCTGCTTTTCAAATTTTCTCATGAACTCAACCTGGTGTTCATGGATATTGTTAAGAGCAAAGGTATCGGTTGCGCATTCCTTTGCATCAAAGCAGATGGGAATACCCTGTACGGCACCGATGTAGTCGACCGTACTCTTCTGGTCAAAGTACGCAAGGGTAATATGTCTTGATTCCTTATCGATGTTGATCGGAGTTATCGGGGTCGGGATCTTCTGAACAAGCGCAAGTCCCGCCTCGTCATATTTTTCATTTGATCTGTTTATGAGGTCCTCAAGGGTTGATCCTCTGAGACCTCTTGATTTCCAGGTAGTCATAAAGGCAATTCCTCTGAACCGAAAGCTTTACCGTAAACTTTGGTCATGTCTGTGGGAACGGATGCTTTAAAGATCTTTCCGTTATATACGCTGTCCGTATCCGTAACTTTTATCTCATAAGCATGGAGCATCTGTCTCCTGGCACCAAATAATTCTTTACCGCCGTATTTGGGATCGCCGATTATGGGATGACCGAGATGTGATAAATGTGCTCTTATCTGATGGCTTTTTCCGGTAATAAGATGAACACGAAGTCTTGTATATTTCCCGTTATCAGATAAGGGTTCATACTCGGTTATAATACTTTTTGCACCTTTAAAGTATGAATCTTTAACTATAACTTTGTTGGTTTTTTCATCCTTTATAAGATAAGCTTCAGTTTTAATTTTATCCTTGATTACACCTTCACAAAGACATACATAATACTTATCGATACTTCGTTCTTTCAGTGCATCCGATAAATAATGAAGTCCTTTCATAGTCTTACCGAAAAGCAATAACCCCGACGTATTCCTGTCGAGGCGGTTGGCCACAGAAGGCTTAAATACTTTATATTCTTCAAGTGTAAGAAGCTTATTCTTTATCATATATGATAAGAAAAGCTCATTAGCCGAGATATCATTCTTCTCTGCTTTCTGAGAAAGCATTCCGACAGGCTTATTGATAGCCAAGATATCTTCATCTTCATATATTACTTCAAATTTACTTGTATCAAGCTTTGAAAGAATATCGAATTCCCTGTCGACTAAACCCAAATCCGTATTACCCGAAAACTTATTAAAA
>JAEEGK010004691.1_pt1 | contig 33355 bp, 28 predicted proteins | sample 8958771 | NCBI WGS metagenome assembly JAEEGK01 (sample SAMN16246547, study PRJNA631951) | gut metagenome | biome: gut microbiome; feature: rumen; material: SC-attached | host: Bos | place: Iran: Karaj | collected 2018-10 | reverse complement strand
ATACGGAACCTATAAATCCGGTGTAAGGGCAGCGGGGATCACCTTCAGTCTCCAGTGCTTTGTGGCAAAACTCAAAAACGCTCTCATCGGCTCTATCGTGCTTTTCAGCCTTTCTTCCGTGGGCTTTATCGAGGGAGAAAACGCGATCCAGCCCGCAGGCGTTGACAAGGGCGTATGGAGGCTCTTTAATCTGCTTCCCGCCGCAGGTTTCGCGGTAGCGCTCATCATTCTTATTCTTTTCTACAAACTTAAAACAAAAGATGTACAGGTTATGGCCGAGTACAACAACGGACGCCTGGATAAGGCTTCCGCAGAAGAAGTGCTTCTTAAGAAATTTGGGCAAGCACACGAAAATACCAAGAAAGAAGGCAATTAAACAATGTTTACAACCGATTACAAAACCGTAGAGTACGAGGGCGGTAAGATCCAGCGTGTACAAAGCGTGGTTTTTGATGACTGGGACTGTCTTAAATTTTTCAGACCCGGGTACGAGCAGGAATCCCTGGACAAGCTTCATGAGTTTTACCTGATGCACGTGGTTTCCAAAGCACCCAAGCTTTTCGGACGGATGCTCCTTTTCCATGTACCCGATGATGTTGAATTTCCGAAGGAGCTTGAGATCAAGCGCTACGGAAGGGTTTCAAACAAGCAGATAAAGGCGGCCATCGCCTTCAAGAAATACTTTAAGATTGATAAAAACAAACAGCCTGTATTTAAAAACGCTGCGATTGAGAAGTTTTACCGTACCCTTGAAGAAAAGGACTGCGCAAAACTTGCCTGCGGAGATCTTCCCTACACCAAGGCCATGGCCATCGGCAACGACTACGGAATGTTGAGCCGTGCTCTTCCCGGAGCTTCCTTCAAGGCCAATGCGTCTTTCTTTGTAATGGACTGCTTTGATGTGGATTCCATGTATGACGTGGTTGGAACTCCCTACGGAATGCTCATCAAAAACGGTGAGGTCCTGAGTCCTCCCCTCTTCGGCCGTGAGGCCCTTATGGTCCGCGACAACAACGTGATCTCCATAGAAAAGCCCGGCATTAAGGAAATTCCCGTGGAGATCAACGGCGCGACCTTAAGACACGGCGGAAATGCTGCATTCCTGGAGCGTCCCGAAACCGCTTCCACCTTCCTCGGAACCAGGGTCGGTATCGCCGTTGTGGGAAGAAAGGTCGTAGCCGTAAAGCAGGGCGGAAAGATGAGAGTTCCCTCTTCGGGATTTCTGATCGTAACTTCCCCTCGCACAGTAAAGTGCAACCCCGATGATGCGGTTGTCTACAAGGCCTATCCCGACGTCAAATTCGCCATTCAGATCGGTAACAGCCTGATCAATCAGGGAGTTAAGACCGAGTGCTTTATTTCGCAGTTTTACAACATCAGAAAGCCTTTCCAGATTTCCTACCCGCCGAGCCTTTATCCCCTTAACTTTTCAAAGGCCCGCGCAGCAAGAATGGGTATCGGAGCCACAAAGGAAGGCCGTCCCATCGTAGTATGGGCAGAAGGCGCCAGCAAGACAAAGTATGTGGACGGCGTGGATTCCACCGGTGCAAGCCTCACCGAAATGGCGGATCTTTGCGAACTGATGGGAATGTATACCGGCGTCAACATGGACGGCGGCGGATCCTCCCAGATCATGCTCAACGGACGCAGGTCCTTCAAAATTTCGGACCGCAACCCCGACAACACAGAGGCGGAGCGCGCAATACCTTGCGGAATATACTGCGACTGAGCTACCGCCTTATGGCTTTGCCCTAAAGTGAAATAATCGTGCATTAAATAAGCGCCGGCAGGTGCAGACCGCCGCAACGCAAACTCGTCTCCACTCCGCTCAACTAGTCGCCAACTTCGGCTAGGCAACCTGACGTGTTCACGCAATCGAAGTTCTCACGTCAGTTGCCAAGCCTACGTAGGCGCCGGATTTTCGCTGCGGTTCCCGACGAAGTGTTTGCTTATGCGGCAATCTGTATCTGCCGGCATTCATTTTAGTCTCATTTTTGCCGATAATTACGAAAAGAAAATCCACGTTTCAAAATTGCCGGCGGGGAGCAAAAAGATTCATAAGCAAACACTCCGTCGGGAACCGCAGCGAAAATCCACTGCTTACGAAGACTTAGCTTTTGAGGCGAGAGGCCTCGCTTACGGCGAACGCCGAAAAAGCTTAGTCGAAGTTAGCAGTTAGTTGAGCGGAGTGGAGACGGGTTTGCGTTGAATTTTTTGCTCACCGCCGGCATAGAAACAATTTATTGAAAACAAAAAGCCGGCTCGAAGGAGCCGGCTTTTGCATGCCATAAACTATATTACGAAAGCGCAATCTCGAAGGCCTTCACCTTGGTTCCGGTGAGTTCTTCGCTTCGTGCATCGGGTGCATTGGAGCCGATGTAAACGATGGCTTTTCCTTTGTAGATAACGGGTTCACCCTTCTCGTCAAAGAGTTCGAAGGCTTCTTTTCCGAGGGAAATCTTAACGGTTTCGGAAGCCCCTGCTTTGACGGAAACCTTCTTTATGCCCTTAAGGGAGAAGTTGGGAAGGTGGCTGACCTGCGCATCGGGAACGATCTTCACGTAAACCTGAACGGTTTCTCTTCCGTCGAATTTGCCCGTATTCTTCACGGTGGCAGTAACATCGATGCCCGCATCCGTCAACGTGTCGGAAGAAACGGAAACATCCGAGTATTCGAAGTTCGTGTACGAAAGGCCGTATCCGAAGGGATAAAGAGCCTTGGTCTTCATGTACCGGTAGGTTCTGTTTTCCATGGAGTAATCCGTGAAAGCGGGAAGCTCCTCGGTGGAACGGTAGAAGGTAACGGGAAGCTTTCCTTCGGGATTAACATCGCCGAAGAGTGCCCTTGCGATGGCAGCACCGCCCTGTGCTCCGGGGTACCAGCCCTGGATTATGGCGGGCACATTTTCCTCTGCATAGCTTAAGTCGAGAGCACTTCCGGAAAGAACCACAAGCACAACGGGCTTTCCGCTGGCAACCGCGATCTCCATGACCTTGCTCTGAAGGCCCGGAAGATTGAGGTTGGGCTTGTCACCGCTGGCGTACTGGTTGCCCTGGTCTCCCTCTTCGCCTTCAAGTCCTGAGTCAAGGCCCAGACAAAGCACAACAACATCGCTGAGGGCGCAGACCTCTTCGACCTCGGAGAATCTTTCGACTCCGTTTGCCAGGTCTTCAACCTTGGGCTTGCAAAGGTGGCAGCCTACGGAAGTAAGGACTCTTGTATCCTTTCCGAGATAATCCTGCAAACCTTCGAGGATCGTCACATATCTTGAAGAGGTGCCTTCGTAGTTACCCACAAGGGCTCTTCTGTTGTCGGCATTGGGGCCGATAACACCGATGGTGTGAACCTTTTTCTTATCAAGGGGAAGAAGGCCGTCTTTGTTCTTTAAAAGAACCAGGCACTTCTCCGATACTTTTCTGTTCAACTCTCTCATCTCGTCACTGTCAACGGCAGTGTAAGGGATGTCATCATAAACGGTCTTTTCACCGGTATCCGCAAGTCCGAGTTTGTATCTTGTGGTGAAGAGATTGATCACGGCTTCATCAATGCGGCTCTCGGGAACTCTGCCCTCTTTTACAGCCTGAACGAGGTAAAGGAACAGGCCTCCGCAGTTTAAATCACAGCCGTTATTTACGGCAAGAGATACCGATTCTACAGGGTTTTCGGTTACATGATGTCCTTCATGGAAATCCTTGATGGCCCAGCAGTCGGAAACCACATGACCTTCAAATCCCCACTCGTCACGGAGGATATCTTTAAGGAGTGTCTTGCTTCCGCAGCAAGGCTCTCCGTTGGTGCGGTTGTATGCGCCCATTACAGTTTCAACCTTACCTTCCGTCACGCAGGCTTTGAAAGCGGGAAGATAGGTTTCCCGGAGATCCTGTTTGGATACAACGGCGTCGAATTCATGTCTTAAGTCCTCCGGACCCGAATGAACGGCAAAGTGCTTTGCGCAGGCCGCAGCCTTTAAGTGTTCTTCGTCGGAGCCCTGAATACCGTTTACATACGCAACGCCGAGGCGGGAAGTAAGGTAGGGATCTTCTCCGTAGGTCTCATGACCTCTGCCCCAGCGGGGATCTCTGAAAATGTTTACGTTTGGAGCCCAGAAGGTAAGACCCTTGTAAATGTCGCGGTCATTTCTTTTGACCTGCATGTTATATTTCGCACGTCCCTCGGTTGATACCGCATCGCCGACTTTCTCGACCAGTTCTTCGTCAAAAGAAGCCGCAAGACCGATAGCCTGAGGGAATATGGTTGCGATTCCGGCTCTGGCCACGCCGTGGAGCGCCTCATTCCACCAGTTGTAGGACTTGATTCCGAGTCTTTCGACCTCCTTGGCGGGATGAATCATCTGAGAAACCTTTTCTTCAAGCGTCATCTTGCTTACAATTTCGGTTGCTTTCTGCCTGTACTCCTTGATTTTTGCGCTGTTCTTCGTAAGTTTCATTTGGTTTCCTTTCCTGTTATTTAACTTCCGGTCCGAGATAGGAATAAGGCATGCTCTCTCCGTAAACAAACATACGAAGAAGCACCAGTCCCGGATCTTTCAACTGTATCTTTATTTCATTCACGCCCTCTGTAAGGGTAATGTCCGTGCAAACACCCCGACGGTGATTTAAAGCACCCATGCTCCAGTCTCTGTCCCCGGTGTTTCCGGGTTTGTACCCCTTAGGCGCCGTGTTTAAAATCTTAAGGTCTCCTGAATTTACCGAAACACCGAATTCAAGCTTTCCGTCTCCGAAGAGAGGTGCCGAAGGAGCAAAATCGCATTCAAGGGTAACTTTTCTTTCGCTTTCGGAATAGATCAGGTACGAAGCAAAAGCTCTGTCGCCCGCTCCGTCCTTCGCAGCAAGGCCCATGCCCCATACACCGTAATCTTCCATTTCATAAACACTGTCATCCTTGGCAAGACAGGCGTCACTCGGGATCACATAACCAAAGCGTCCCTCAAAAATAACACCCGGTTTTATTATTGTATTTCTTTCGTCCGCAGACTTGCGGCCATATACGGTTATAAGCACCGTCGTGTCTCCGCCCTTCAAAGTGAGGGTGAGTTTTTCGGTCTCTTCCGGCAGGGCATTTCTGTTACACTTAAGCGTGATCCGCTTTACGTCGCAAACCTCTCCCGATGTTTCGGAAGCCGTCAGCCATAAATTTTCAGGTATTGTTAAATCAAAATTATATTTTTCAACACCTGTGTTGTAGAGGTCTATATCGACATCCGTCTCTCTCGGATAAAGGAAATCCCTGATCTCAAGTTCCATGGGAGATCCGTAGACCTTATCCAAGATCTTATCCCCGTCGGCGCGTCTCACTGCCATATGGGGTCTGTCCAAAGGTTCCACCAGAGCTCTTACGGGATATCTGCAGCCGTCCTCGTTCCACTTGGTAAAGCCGATATGGGGAGCCAGCTCCATTCCCTTCCACTCGCCGTCTTTGAAGGAAGCCCATTCTTTTTTCAGTTCGTTATCAAGACGGATGGCTTCGGTAACCTTGTCAGCGTAGGCATTTGCGGTCTTAAGTCCCAGAAGAGCGAGCATATTGTTGATGCCTGCATTTAAATGCATTCTGAGAAGATTGACCGTGGCCTCCGTCTGAAAGCCGGAAAGAGAATACCAGGCCTCAAGCCCTGCGGGTGACAGGTTTTCTTTAAGCTGTTTTTCTTTGTTCTCAAGGCGCTCCGCGCGCTTTAACATGCGCTCCGCCTCACCGAAATGGTTCGGGCTGTATACGGCGGAATTAAGCGCCTCGGGCCTTCTCATTCCGTTGAGTCTGACGGTTTCCGTAAGAATATCCGCGGCCGTCTTGGCAATGTCGGAATCGGCTTCGACTCCAAGGAGCATTCCCACCGTCTTTCGCGCGTAAGCCTTAAGAGATGCGGTATCCTTGAAGGCTTCCGGCGAATAAGCAAGATTTAAGAAGAAAGAAAGAGGGAACTCGTTATGCTTCAAATCTCCCACATTCAATATCCAGATTTCTTTAACGCCGTATTCGTAGGCTCTCTTCATCTGTTCCCAGATAAGAGTGATGGGCGTTGAATTGATCCACTCGTAGGAAATCGGGTCTCCGTGATAGTCCACGTGATAGTACATTCCGAAGCCGCCGGGATGGTTTTTGTTGCGGGGGCCGGGAAGGGTGCGCACATATCCGTGATTGTCCTCACAAAGCATGAGGGTTATATCCTTAAGTTCATCCCAGTCGATAAGTCCGGGATTCTTCTCATCCCCGTAGTAGAAGGGCTCAACCTCCTTATAGAGGGCAAGCATTTTAGGAAACTTCTTGTTAAACTTTGATTCCGCTTCGGCAAGAAGCTTATTCTGGCAGGTGATAACGCCCTTGAGAAGGTCGATATTGTCCTTAAGTGTTGCCTTCTCCCCAAGGATGGTACTGTCGGCTTCGCCTCGCATGCCCACGGTCACAACACTGTTAAAACCGCCCCTTTCCTCAAGAGAATCCTTCCAGAAACGGGTAATCCCCTGCTCATTGTCAATAAAACTCCAGGCGTCCCCGTAGATGCTCTCGGGGCCTCTGACCTTTCTGTACTCTTCGCCGGCTCTGAGGCAGGGCTCGTGGTGGGAATTTCCGATGAATATGCCGTATTCTGTGGCAAGTTCGTAGGAAGCAAGGCCCGGTCCGTCAAGGGCAAAGGATGAAGACCACATGGCGGGCCACAGGTAGTTACCCTTAAGACGAAGCAAAAGTTCGAAAACACGGTCGTACATCTCGGCCGTAAAGCCGCCGAAATGCGAAACGGTCCAGTTCCCGAAGCAGGGCCATTCGTCATTTATAAAGAAACCGCGGAATTTGACTGCGGGTTCGGAACTCGTAATAAAATCGGTGTCTGTAAGAACGATCCTGTCCTTTGTAGGAATCACGCCGTCAGCCCAGGTGGCAAGGGGAGATACGCCCATCTTCTCCGACAAAGAAAACATGCCGTATATTGCTCCGAGTTTGTCGGATCCCGCAATTATCAGCAGATTTTCAACGCCGAAAGCTTCCGCATGAAGGGCCGAAACCTTCCATACTTCTCTCTTTCCGCGAATGTCGTTAAGGGAGATAATTCCTTGCTTTTCAAGGGATAAAAGAAGCGGACTCTTATCCGTTACCGCAAAAAGAACTCCGTTTTTACAGGGGGCGAAACTATCGCTGCACGGAGTCAGGGAAACTTCCCTTGATGTAACTTTCGAAAAGTCCTTTAAGACTTTCTCCGCGATCTTTACAATTCCGCTCTCGGTACTCGAATCCACCATAAAAATCGGGGCCTCGGAACCGTTCCATAGAATATAGTTTTCCATAAAATCACCCTCTTTGAAGAAATTATAATAAAAATAATTTGGCCAATCCTATCAAACTGTGTTTTGTGATTGTCAGATATTGCTATTTTACAAAAAAAATCGTCGGTTTTTGATTGAATTTCCGCATAAAAAGTCTTAATATTTTTTTATGAGCGATTTCTCTTTACCAAGCGGTTTTCTGCGCGACATGCAAAATCTTCTGGGTACCGAATTTCCCGATTTTGCCGCATCTTTCGACAAAGAACGCTTTTGCGGTCTACGCCTTAATCCGTTAAAATGCAAAAATGCCGAGATTCCGGGGGATTTCCCTTTTTCTTTGGAGAAGGTTCCCTGGGCAAGCGAAGGCTATTATTATAATGCCGGGGACCGTCCCGGCAGACACCCGCTCCATTTCGCGGGTCTTTACTACATTCAGGAACCAAGCGCCATGGCACCTGTTTCGGTTCTTGATCCGAAGCCCGGAGATTACGTTCTCGATCTTTGCGCGGCTCCCGGAGGTAAATCCACTCAGGCCGCGGGAAGGCTCCTTAACAAAGGGCTTTTGGTCTCAAACGAGATCAATCGCACCAGGGCCTCGATCCTTTCCGAAAACGTGGAACGAATGGGGATCCGAAACACAGTTGTACTGAACGAATCACCCGCAGCTCTTAAAGGTCGCTTTGATTCTTTCTTTGACAAGATAATCGTTGATGCGCCCTGCTCGGGTGAAGGCATGTTCCGAAAAGAAGAAGCCGCCGTCACCGAATGGAGTGAAGAAAACGTTAAGACCTGCATAGAGCGTCAGGCCGAGATCCTTGAATGCGCCGCCTCCATGTTAAAGGCCGGCGGTCGCCTCGTTTATTCGACCTGCACCTTTAATCCCGGTGAAAATGAAGGCACCATAATAGCTTTTCTTTCGGGGCATCCGGAATTTAAGCTTGTTTCGTCACCGCTTGCATCTTTCTTTGCAAAGGGAAGGCCGGAATGGGCGAATAACGATCCCGCGCTTTCAGATACCATGAGACTTTGGCCCCATAAGCTTAACGGCGAAGGGCATTTCGTTGCACTGTTAGAAAAAAGCGGTGAAAAAAGCGAAAGATATACCGCTAAGAAAACCGCCGACAAGAACCTGACAAAAGACTTAAGGCTTCTTTTTACAAAGGAAATGAAAATAAGGCCCGAAGCGGCCGATGAGCTGCTTGAACGCACCGTGCCCGTGGAATTCGGCGAAAACATCTATCTTTTGCCCGAAAGTTTTCCTGATCTAAAGGGCTTAAAGGTACTCCGCCCTGGGCTTCACGTTGCAGTCAAAAAGAAAGACCGCTTAGAGCCCGCCCATGCGCTGGCAGTGTCCTTAAAACCCTGCGAGCTTACGGAATGGGCAGACCTTTCGGAGGAAGAGGCTCTTAAATACCTTTGCGGTGAGACCGTTTCCTGCAGTCCGGAATTAAAGGGGTGGCTGTCGGTCATGACCCACGGCTTTTCCATGGGACTCGGAAAGGCTTCGGGCGGAATCATCAAAAATCATTATCCCAAGGGGTTGCGGATACAAAAATAGTTTTAAGAAGGAGTTTCTCGGGGGATGGATACGAAAAACGATCATGTCATTACAATCAGCACTTCCGACATGTCAAAGACCAACGGAGGAAAGTTTCAGGGTTTCGGAACTTCGCTCTGCTGGTGGGCACACAGAATCGGATATTCGAATTCCTTAGCCAAGGAGGCTGCCAGATTATTCTACAGCCCCGAGGGTTTGGGATTTAATATCATGCGTTATAATATTGGCGGAGGCGACGATCCCACTCATAATCACATCGAAAGGACCGACTCCGACATTCCGGGATGGCTTAAGAAAAATAAGGCAAACGGGAAATACGAATACGACTATAACGCCGACAAGAACCAGATAAATGTCTTAAAAGCCTGCTACAAGGCCGCCGGCAAAGACGCATATGTCGAAGTATTCTCAAATTCACCGCCCTACTTTATGACCGAAAGCGGTTGCTCAAGCGGAGCGGCCAGGGCTTCCGAAAACAACTTAAAGCCCAAGTATTACGGAAATTTCGCCAAATATCTTGCGACGGTTTCTTCATACATCAGCAAGAATCTGAACATAAAGGTGTCGTCGGTTTCCCCCATGAATGAGCCCGACACCGAATACTGGCAGGCCTACAGCCCGAAACAGGAGGGCTGCCACGTGGATCCCGGCAAGGACCAGTCCGAGATCCTGGTTGAGACTGCCGCTGCTTTTTCCGCAGCCAGACTTCCCGTTGAGATCGTCGGAAGCGATGAGACCTCCACAGACAAAGCACTTTCTTCTTACAACGCTTATTCCTCCGAGGCCCGCTCGATCTTAGACCGCATAAGCACGCACACTTACGGCACCGAAAAAATCGAAGAACTCGGAAAACTCCGTAAAAAGAAGGGCTTCAACCTCTGGATGAGCGAGGTGGACAGCGGAGACATTTCGGGAGACAGCGCCGGTGAGATGGGCGCCGCTTTGTGGATAAGTGAGAAGATCATTTCGGATATCAACGCCCTTTCTCCTTCTGCCTGGGTTATGTGGCAGGTTATCGGCCAGTACATTTCCACCGAGGGAAGAAACGGCAACAAGGATGCGGGAATGCCCGATACCTGCGGCGGTTTCTGGGGCGCAGCTGTGGCGGATCTGGTAATGGAATCCGTGATCCTTACCCAGAAATATTACGCCATCGGCCAGTTTTCAAGATATATTCGTCCCGGCTCCACCATCGTAACCACAGGTGACCCCACGACCATCGCGGCATACGACACAGCGGGTAAAAAACTCATAATCGTTTCCGTCAACTCGAAAAAAGCAGACAGGGCCTTCCGTTTTGACCTTAAAGGCTTCACTCCCAAGGGTTCCGCGAAGGCAATACGTACCTCGGGAAGCCTCTCGGAGGGCGAGTCCTGGAAACTTGTGGATGCACCCGTGCTTTCTCCCGAAGGATTTGACTATGTCATGAAAGGAAATTCCGTCACGACATTTATCCTTGAAGATGTGACGGCCAAAAAATAGGTCGCGTTTGCGACTCCGATATTCAAGCAAAAAGGGTGGCTCATTGCCACCCTTTTCTTATCTCATCCATAATCTCCATCATCTTAACCGACTCAGAGAGTTTGATTGAATTGCTCTCGGTAAGGCCCTTTGAAATACAATCCATACTCTCAAGAAATTCGTATTCGTATCCGCTTATCTGTTTCGGCACATCGATATGTTTGATGAGCCTGTCTTCGGTATCAAAAATATTGATCTCCGAAGGGTTGTTGATGTTTTCCACCACCATATAGCCCTTGTTTCCGGCGAATATGCCCTTTCTGTCGGAGCGCACGTAAATGCTGTGAGTAAGCACCGCCATGCGGCCGTCCCTGTAGAAAACGGTAACAGTCTCCGCTCCGTCCACTCCGGTTTCTGTCTTTTGAACCGACGACTCGATCCTTTCGATATCGTCCCCGAAATGCATGAGCATAAAGTTTACGCCATATACTCCCACATCCAGCAGGGCTCCTCCCGCAAGCTCAGGTTTTTGAATGCGCTCAACCCCTGAAATAACATAAGAAAGATTTGCGGTCATATATTTAACGTCACCGATGATTCCGCTTGAAAGAGCGTCATCTATGAGCTTTTTGGACGGCATATATCTGGGCCATATGGCCTCAGACACATATATACCCTTTTCCTTGGAAAGTTTCGCGATTTCCCGCGCCTGCGCAGCATCAAAGGTAAAGGACTTTTCACAAAGCACGGGTTTTCCGTGCTCGATGCAAAGCTTCATGTGCTCAAAGTGATGCGAATGGGGTGTTGCCACGTAAACAAGCTCAACCTTCTTATCGGAGAGCATCTCTTCGTAGCTGCCGTAGGCCTTTAAAAAGCCGTGTTCCCGAGCAAAAGCCCGTGCTTTGTCAAGGTTTCTCGAAGCTACCGCGTAACAGGTCACTTCCGGCATCTTTGAAAGAGTTTTCGATACCACCCCGGCAATATTTCCGGCTCCGAGTACTGCAATATTCATATTTTCCCCCCTTTTATGATTTTAGACCAAAGCACGATCAAAAGCATGGCGGCCGGTATGTATACCAGCTGATTAAAGATAAATGCGGGATTATTAACGCATCTTAAGTAAAAGAAGGCAGGATTCAATGCGGAAAGCGGCTCCAGAAAAGCGGGCGAGACAATAAATACCGGGCACAGAATCATCGATGCCACCATTAAAAACGGAATAAACACCACCAGACTCTCGGACCTTGCAAAGAAACCCGAAACAAACACCGTAAAGAGCCATGCACATATCCCGTACAAAAGAAGGCTTAAAACATCAATGGCCGGGTCCGTTGGAATCCCCGACAGAAACAGCGAAATCCCCATGATAATCGTCGCATCGAAAACCACAACTCCGATAAACTCCGCTCTTATCCCCTGTATTTTGGTAAGGGGATACAAAGCAAGTTTTCCCGCGCTTTCATCCCGCCTTATATACACCGCCCCGGCAAATCCGCAGAGAAGCACCCACAAAGCAAGGATTCCCCTGATGGGAGACGCTATATAATTGATATCTTCTGCCATGCGTTCACGGCTCCCGCCCACGGAGAAATTGATCTCAAACAGATTTTCATTGACGTTCATGTGCTCGAAATCATCGTAAAGAGCAAAATCTTCATCCGAAAGCCCCAGCTCGGCATGGGCATAAGCCTCATAAACCGCACGGGCGTATTCGGGATAGATAAAAGATACCAGGATGTTTCTGGATGCCGAAAGAAGCACGGTTTCTTCACGCTGAACGACACGGATCGCCTCACCGGGAAAGCCCTCCGCAGCCGCATCATCGAGGATCTGCGCCAGGTTTCTCGGGAAGATCCAGGCAGCATCGGCTTTTCCGCTTTCCACCGCACCTTCGGCCGCGTCTGCCGAATCCGCGAAACTATAGCGAAGAAGCGACTTTCCTCGTGCCATGCGTTCTTTTATTTCATGTGCCAGTTTATCCGCCCTGTCATCGATATATACGGATATTTTCAAGGCTCCGTGTTCAGCAGAGGACAGCCCCTTAAAGCCCACGGTGATCGCGACCACGCAGAGAAACAGCGCAATAAACCCGTAGGACTTAAACAACCTCTTTTGAAAAAGAAAAAGCCTTGTAAACAATTCTCTCATATTCACGCTCTTTCCATGTGTTTGTTCCTTCCGTATAGGGAAGCCCCAAAGCACAGAAGCAAGATTCCGAAGAAAGCGGCAACAGTAAGTCCCGAAGGGCCCTCCGTACCCGAATACAGCAAAAACCTCATTCCTATCCCTGCGGGAAGGAAGGTTCCCAGCGTATCAAAAATATCCGGAAGAAAACTTATCGGGTAAAAGGTTCCGGATATAAAGCATGTGAAAACTGCCAGCACGAATTGGATCATCATCCCGCCGATGCCTGCTCCGCAGATCTCATACAAAGCAAACTGAAAAGCGCTTATGATCATCACCGCTCCTGCCAGCGCCCAAAAGAAGTCCGCCGAGAACAATCTGTCGGGGAAAACGCCTAAAATTGACTTATTAATTCCTGATTTAACTATCACAAGAGCTGTCAGCCATACAGCCAAAAGGCATAAAAAGCTCACGCAAAAGTACGAAAAATACTCTGTCAAAACCTGGCCGAAAGTTCCCACACCGCCGAATTTAAGCTGTCTTTCAAGTCCTTCCCCCTTCTTCACAAAGAAGGTGTTTGCGGCAAGCGAAAACAGTGAAAGCATGATGACGATCACCGCACAGAAGTAATACTCTTCTATACCTTCCGCACCGGATATACCGATGTTTTTAACTTTCAGGAATTCGCTGCGGCTTACGATGTCAAGCAGCAGTCGCAGATTAATATCATCTGTTATTTCCCAAAAACTGCCCGTAATTCCGCTCTTTTCCATTACTTCCTGAAGCGAAAAGATCGAGCACTGAGATGCAGTAAGAAAAGTGGATGCACTGTATAACAGTTCTCTTATCACAACTGCCTGGATCGAGTCCCTGTTTCTTTCATGCGCCACACAGATAAGTTTTATATCGTTCCTGCCGCATTCCACGGAATCGATAAAGCCATCGGGAATAAAGATATATACGGATATCTCATTGTCATCTATCGCCCGCGCGGCTTCCTTTTCATCTGCGAATTGTATGAACTCCAATGCCGTTCCGATATCATCCAGATTATCAACGGCCTTTATACCGAACTCCACAAAAGAACTGTCCGTTTCTCCCATGATTCCGATCCTGTAACGCACCTTGCTGTCCTTTTCGTCCCGCTTTGAATAAAGCACGACGGCGACAACCGTGATCACAGCAAAAAAAGCCAGGAAAAGCGCCAGAATTCCCGGCAGCAATTTCTTGGCGCGTTTATACTGTAATCTTAAGTAGGATAGACTGCGATTATTCATAGCTCTTTTACCAGTTTTTCAAGGTCGCCCGCATATGAATAGGGCGCCAGCTTCCCGTCTTTTAACAAAAAGCATCTGTCACAGAGCCTGATCTCCGTTTCATCATGAGTAGCGATAAATACAGTCCTGCCGCCCTTTCTGAAGTCATCCATATATTTATATACTTCGGCCTTCCCGGGCAGATCCAGGGATGCCGTGGGTTCATCCATAAAAAGGATCCCGGGTCCCCCCGAAACCGCACAGCCTATGGACAGGCGTTTCTTCATGCCTCCTGAGAGTCTGGATACGCGCATATCTATAAATTCATTGATCTTAAGGGAGGAAAGCATGCCCCCTTCAAGACTCTTTTCAAGTTCTTCTTTTGAGTACCAGAAACGAAGGTTGTCTTTGGCCGAAAGCTCATCAAAAAGCGGAATGCCCTGGGGAACATAGCCCACATATTTTCTGATGGAGGGAATATCCGAAAGAAGGTCCCTGCCGTCAACCGTAAAACGTCCCGAATCAAGCTTTAATATGCCCGCAAGTCCCGCAAAGAGCGTGGATTTCCCGGAGCCGTTGGCACCGATGATGCCGATGCATTCCCCTTCATTCGCGAAAAGGGAGATATCTTTAAGAATCTCCCTTTTTCCGTATGATTTTTTCACAGATTCGATTTCTATTTTCATGTATAACTCCGCGATCGTTCTTCAGGGTTTACAATTAATTATATCTCTGTGGCGGCTTTGCCGCAAGTCTGCTATGAAGCGTCCTCATACTGGAGCTTATAAAGCTCGTAATAGGCGCCTTTTTTCTCCAAAAGTTCGAAGTGGTTACCCTCTTCCAGGATCTCACCCTTCGAAATGACTATTATCTTGTCCGCATGCTGAATGGTTGAAAGTCTGTGCGCTACGATCAGCATGGTTCCGATGTTCATCATCTTTTCAAGGGAATTCTGGATCAGAAGTTCGGTCTCCGTATCGATGTTTGCCGTTGCTTCGTCCAGGATCATAACGTCCGGCTTATGAATGATGGTGCGGGCAAAGGACAAAAGCTGTCTCTGTCCCTGGGAGAAGTTGTTACCGCGTTCTCTGACCTCCTCATCAAGGCCGTTCGTCAGCTTGTCGATAAATTTATCCGCATTTACGTACTTGCAGGCTTCAACTATCTCTTCGTCCTTTATACCCTCAAGACGCAGCAGGATATTGGAGCGGATCGTTCCCGAAAACAGGAACACGTCCTGAAGCATCTGTCCGAAATGAGCCCTTAAAGAAGAAACCTTGATCTTCTTAATATCGATGCCGTCAATCAGTATCTGGCCCTTCTGGATGTCGTAGTTACGGCATACAAGAGAAAGGATCGTGGTCTTTCCCGAACCCGTAGCGCCCACAAAAGCAACGGTTTCTTTGGGATTGACCTTAAAGGAAACGTCTTTAAGCACCCATTCTTCTTTTTCGTAGGCAAACCAGACATGGCGGAACTCGATCTCGCCGCGGATTTCCGTAAGTTCTATGGCATCCTCCGCATCCCGGATCTCCGATTCCATATCCATGATGGTGAATATCTTCTCGGCGGAAGCAAAGGCAGACTGCAGTCTGTTAAACTGCTCCGCAAGGTTCTGGATGGGGTTGTAGAACTTGTTTATGTACATGTAAAAGCTTACCAGCGTACCGCTTGAAATAGCCTGTCCCATGAAGGTGGTGCCGTTGATGTAGCCCTTACCCCCTAAGTACAGAAGGCCCAGAACCGAAGCCATATAAAGCATGTACATGGAAGGCCTGAACACGGAGAATACATATATTTCACGGTTTCTTGCATCCTTCAGCTCCTTGTTTCTGGTACGGAACTGGGATAACTTTTTCTTTTCGCAGTTAAAGATCTGGGTGATCTTGATGCCGGAAAGGTTCTCCGAAAGGAAGGTATTTATGTCCGTTATGGCGTCCTTTGTGCGACGATAGGTCTTTCTCGAGAATTTACGGAAGATGATGGTAAATACCACGATAAAGGGCACAAAGCAAAGCACCATCAGGGTAAGCTCTATGTTTAACAGGAGCATAGCTCCGAGCACTCCGAAGATTACGAAAATGTTCTTGGCAAGAGCGGGAATCAGGTTCGTAAACATCATCGAAATGGCGTTTGTATCGTTGGTAACACGGGTCACCAGCTTACCCACGGGAATGTGATTTAACTGCTCGTGGGAAAGGTTTTCGATGTGAATGAACAAATCTTCCCTGATGGAAGAAAGGATCTTCTGTCCCGTTACCTGCAGGATCATGCTTTCTGCGTAGGTACACACAATGGTAACGATGAGGATCCCGAAGTAAGCACCCACCATCCAAAACAGCTCGTTCATCTCAAATCTTGCTTTGACCAGTTCTTCGATATGTCCGATGATCAAAGGCGAAACCACATCGTATGTGATGGAGAATATTACGATAATAAGCACCAAGAGGAAACTGAACCAATGGGGCGCCGCATATTTTATCAGACGCTTCACTATTTCGGAGTCCTTCATGTTTCGGTCAAAACCGATGGCTTTTTTCTTATCCTTCATGAAAGCGAAGGCAAGAACAAATATGAGTGTAAATATTCCGATAACTGCTCCGACTAAAAGGAGCGGATAATACTCACGCATTTTCTTCCCTCCTTTCGTCTTCAAGGCGCTGAAGTTCAACCATATTGGCGTATTCTTCGCACCGCGACAGAAGTTCCTCATGGGTTCCCATGTCAAGGAGTTTTCCGTCATCTATGAAAATGATCTTGTCCATATGCTCGATCGTACTGATTCTGTGGGCGATAAGGATGGTGGTCCTGCCCTTTCTCGTTTCTTTGAGGCCGCCGATGATCACACGTTCGGTCTTGGTATCAACCGCAGAGACCGAATCATCGAGAATAAGGATCGGCGCATCCTTAAGAAGGGCTCTGGCTATTGAAATTCGCTGTTTCTGCCCGCCGGAAACCGTAACGCCCCGCTCTCCCAGCACGGTCTGATATTTATCGGGAAATTCGACTATATTATCGTGCACATCCGCAAGTTTCGAAACACGCTCGATACTCTCAAGGTCCTCCGAATTTTCCAGCGAAAAAGCAATGTTGTTTGCGATGGTGTCGCTGAACAGGAAGTTATCCTGGGGCACATAGGCTATATTCTCCCGAAGTCCCTTTATGGGCATGTCGTTAACGTCTTTACCGTCCACAAAAAGCATTCCTTCGGGAATATTGTAGGTTCTGGCAATGAGGTCCACTATCGTGGTCTTTCCGCAACCGGTCTTTCCTATAAGACCCACGTTCTCGCCGGGCTTTATTTCAAAGCTTACATCACTTAAGATCTCTCTGTCGGCTCCGGGATAAGTAAAGCTTAAATGTCTGAATTCGATCCCGCCCTTAACCTTCTCTGTGAGGGGAGCTACCCCTTCTTTATCCACAACATCGGGTGTGGCGGACATGAACTTATCCACTCTTTTGCAGGAAGCCTGTGAGCGGGCAGTCATGTCAATGATCATGGAAACCGCCTCGATGGGCCAGACGATGGATGAAAAATAGCTTATGAATTCAACAAGTTCACCGGCGCTGAAGCCGCCCTTGTAAACCAGGTATCCGCCGTATCCCAATATCACGCAGATAACCGATTCCACAAAGAAAATGAACAGAATGTTCATAAGCGTCGAAGCTCTGGTAAATTCCACATTTACTTTTTCATTGTCTTTGTTTAACTTCTTGAAAGCCATGAGTTCCAGGGCTTCCTTGGTAAATGCCTTGATGACCGAGATTCCCGAGAAACTTTCCTGTGAGAAATCGGAAAGCGCCGAAAACGCTTCCTGACGCTTGTCCCAACGCTTCATCATAACCTTACCCAGGAGAGTCGCCATGGCAAAAAGCAGGATCATGGGGATCATCGAAAGTGCCGTCAGAAACGAATTCATCCGGTACATTTTCACGAAAGCCATGATTCCCAAAACCATCGCATCGGCAAAGACCAGCACGCCGTTACCAAAGCAGTCCTGGATGGTATCAAGATCGTTTGTAAACAGACTCATGAGGTCTCCGACCTTGTTCACCTGATAATACTGCTGGGAAAGATCCTTGCAGTGGTCAAACATTCGGTCGCGAAGATCGGCCTCCACCTTAATGGAGGCACCAAAGAAACAGATACGCCAGAGGGCGCGGCCGATACAGATAAGGCCCACAACCACCAAAAGAGGCGCACAGATCCTGTCCAAAAGAAAATCCATATCGAAGGCAACCTTTGCTCCGTTATAGGAAACCGAGCCCGAATTAATGCCGTCGACAACCATTCTGTATAGTTCGGGTACCTTTAACTGCCCGAAATCCACGACAACCAGCGAAAGAATACCGAGTAAGAGCCAGCCGCCGTACTTAATGTAGTAAATATTAAATCTTTTTCCGAATACCATTCCCTTTTACCTATTCAAAGACGGCTCTGACTACCGCCTTTAAGTCTTCCATTCTGTCCATTTCGTTGATGCTCTTTCTGAGAGCCGCAGCCCCCGAAAAGCCTTTTAAATACCAGGACAGATGCTTTCGCATCTCCCTGATCCCTATGTATTCGCCCTTATATTTTAACTGCAGATCGGCGTGTTCAAGAATCGTATCTTTTATTACCGACGCACTCGGAGGCGAATAAGTTTCCCCCTTTAACCCTGCGTTGATCTCTTCAAAAATAAACGGATTGCCTTCCGCGGCGCGGCCTATCATAAGCGCATCGCACCCGGTTTCAAGAAGCATCTGCTTCGCGCTTTCCGTATCCGTTATATCCCCGTTGCCTGCCACAGGTATCGAGACCGCTTCCTTAACCCTTCGGATTATATCACGGTCTGCCTTTCCTGAATAGTACTGTTCTCTCGTTCGCCCGTGAACCGCAATGAAATCCGCTCCCGCCGCCTCCGCAGCCTTTGCAACCTCCACGGCCGTTATATGAGCCTCATCAAAGCCTTTCCTGATTTTAACCGACACAGGCTTGCTTATCGCTTGTTTTATGGCATAAACAATGTCGTAAACAAGCTTCGGGTCCTTCATGAGATAAGAGCCCTCGTGATTGTTCACGACCTTGGGAACGGGACAGCCCATATTGATATCAAGTACCGAAAAGGGCCTCTCTTCTATTCTTTTGGCCATCTCGGACATTATCTTCGGGTCGTTTCCGAAAAGCTGCAGGGAAACGGGGCCCTCCTCCGGATGGATCTCCAGGAGACTTTCCGTATTTTTGTTGTTATAGTAAATCGCTTTGGCGCTTATCATCTCCATGCAGGTCATGGCCGCTCCGTGCCGCCTGCAAAGAAGGCGAAACGGCAGGTCCGAAACCCCCGCCATGGGAGCCAGAATAAGCTGCCCGTCAATTTCGATATTGCCAATCTTCATAAAATATCTCGGGCTTGTCTCAGGCCTTACTGTTTTTCTGGTAAAGGATCCGTAATCCTTCAAGGGTAAGGGACGGATCGTAAACATCGATAAGGCTTGTTTCCTCGGAAATGAGACGGCCTAAGCCTCCCGTGGAAACAACCTTCATGTTTTCAATACCGCTCTGTTTCTTAACTTCACGGATTATATGCTCCGTTGCACCGATCTGTCCGTAAACGAGACCCGCCTGCATGGAAGAAATGGTTTCTCCCGCCAGGATCGATACAGGTTTCTTTATCTCAATCTCCGGAAGTTTCGCAGTGTCGGTCCAAAGGGCCTTCGCGCTTATCTTGATGCCGGGAGCCGTGATTCCGACTCCGAAGCAACCGTCTGCCGTTACCAGATCGTAGGTGGTGGCAGTGCCGAAATCGATGACCAATACGGGGCCGCCGTACTTTTCGTAAGCGCCCACCACGTCAACGATCCTGTCCGCACCGATTTCTCTGGGATTCTCCGAAGTGATCTTAATACCGGTTTTGGTGCCGGGGCCCACGATAAGCGGGTTGATCTTAAAATAGCGCTTGACCGCCCCGGTGAGGGAATGCATCACATTGGGAACCACGCTTGCTATGATCGCTCCCGTGATCAAATCGGTCTCAACGCCGTTCGATTTAAGCAGCGCGCCTATCATCATTCCGTACTCGTCGGAGGTGCGGGCAACGTTTGACATCATTCTGAAGGTGGTGACCAGCCTGTCCCCGTCAAAAACTCCGTATGTAATGTTGGTATTTCCTACGTCAATAACAAGAATCATAAATCATTCCTCTGTTTCTATATCTTCTCCGAGAACCACAACCCTGTAAAAAAGGTTCAAAGACTCAAAAAGCTCCTGACGGGTGGCTCTGATTTTGCTGACAAGTAATCCGCTGGCAATCTCATCATAGTTGAAATCATTCTCGGAGGCGTCGGTCTTTATCAGCAATTCACCTTCTTCGTCGAAGCCTATGGATATTATCCCGCCGACCTCTTCGGTAAAAAGAACGCAGATGATCTTAAGCTCGTCCTTTACCGAATCGGGGATCTTGTTGAAAGCGGGATTAAAATAATATTTTTCGTTATAGCCGTTGGCGGCGCATATTGTAACAGGTTCCATCAGCATTGGTCAGCTTACGCGGACTAATCCTCCTTATAACCGAGAGTAGCGGCCATTACGGCCTTGATCGTATGCATACGGTTTTCCGCTTCATCGAATACGAGTGAAGCAGGGGATTCGAATACCTCATCCGTAACCTCCATTTCGGTACGGTTGAAGCGCTCTCCCATTTCTTTGCCAAGACCGGTCTTTAAATCGTGGAAAGCAGGGAGGCAATGAAGGAATATGGCATTGGGACCCGCATTATCCATGATTTTCTTGTTAACCTGGTAAGGTCCCAGTTCCCTGATACGCTCTTCCCAGACTTCTATGGGCTCGCCCATGGATACCCATACATCGGTGTAGACCACATCCACACCCTTGGTGCCTTCCATGGCATCCTCGGTAAGAGTGATGCTTCCGCCGGTTTCTGCGGCAATCTTTTTACAGGTCTCAACAAGCTCGGGATCCGGGAAATAATTCTTTGATGCACAGGCAGTAAAGTGCATGCCCATCTTGGCACAGGTCACCATCAGGGAATTAGCCATATTGTAACGGCTGTCGCCCATGTAGGTAAGTTTGATTCCCTTGGTGTGTCCGAAATGCTCCTGAATGGTAAGAAGATCCGCCAGCATCTGGGTGGGATGGAATTCATTGGTAAGTCCGTTCCACACGGGAACATCCGAATATTTTGCCAGTTCTTCCACCAGTTCCTGCCCGTATCCGCGGTATTCGATACCGTCAAACATACGGCTCAAAACCCTCGCGGTGTCGGCTATGCTTTCTTTTTTGCCGATCTGAGAACTTGAAGGATCGAGATAAGTCGAACCCATTCCCAGGTCGTTGGCTGCAACTTCAAAGGAGCACCTGGTACGGGTGCTGGTCTTTTCAAATATAAGAGCCACATGTTTTCCGCGAAGCCTGTCGTGGGGAATACCCGCTTTCTTTTTCGCCTTTAAGCTTGCGGCCAGATCCACCAGATACTGAATCTCCTCCGGTGTGTAATCAAGCAATTTAAGAAAATCCCTGTCCTTTAAATCCATTTTCGTACCCTCTCTCATATATGGTGCGTCGCGTATGATTCACCGCAACAGAAACTGTAAACAACGGTTACATTGAAGTAGTATATCACAATAATCGGGAGCGTTCAAACTGCGACTTTAATGTATTTTCATGGATTAAACCTCAGTTTAAAACTGCCCTTCGGAATGTTCGATCGCCAAAACATTGTCGACTCCGGTGAAGGCTCTCAATTCTGAGACCAGTTCGTCCGTATTCTTTGCTTTTACAAGAAAAAGAATATCGGCGGTTTCTCTGCCGTAATTTTCGGACTGAACTTTGGCGTTTTTATCGTACTTTTTAACTGTCTGTGTGACTTCACTCACATCGAATCTTCCCCGCACATGAATGAGCCGTACGTTTCCTCCGATGTTGAAATTGAGAAAGATCATAAGAATGATTGCGATGACCAGAGACATTCCCACGGCAACTATCGGAAGTCCCGCACCGTCAATTATGCCCACGCTTATCGACCAAAACGTAAATACCAGATCCAAAGGATTTTTTACCGCAGTTCTGAATCGAACGATGGAAAGCGCACCTACCATACCCAAAGACACAACTATGCTAGCCTGAATCGTTAAGATAATCGCAGTGGTGATAATTCCCAAAGCGATAAGCGAAACGCTGAATGCTTTTGAATAAAAGCCCCTGTTGGTCACAAGTCTGTACACTGCATAAATAAATAACCCAAGCAACGCGGATACGGCCAAAAGAAAGACCATTTCACGCATTGAAAAATTATTGTTGGTAAAGTTATTCAGGATTGATTTTTTAATTATTTCTCTGATTCCCATGATTCTATTCTCCTAATAAGCTCTCCGGATTATCCAGTTTTGATTTGTAATATTCCGCAATAATATCAACAGATTCCTCGTTTAAGTTATCTATATCAATATCCAAAGCCTTCAAAGCATTTTTAATGATTATCGGGACTTCAATCCAAATGCCATAGTAGTCCTTGTCTTCAAAAATGGGGAAGCCTTCTCTGAGCGGCTCTCCGTTTTTAATATCGTACCATCCGTTGAAAAAAGCAATCCAGCTTGCGCAAACGGGGATATCTCTGATTGGGTCTCCATCTTTAACCAATTCTGTTTTTATTACATTTCCTTCATAATCGTAAAATGAAACAATATGGTCTGAAGTATTTCCAAGGATTTTTTTATCTATTACCTCGAGCCGTTTTTTTGCTCTTTCTATAAAATCATCAATCGAATCAACATCTGTTTTGTTCCATAAGATTGCGTTCATTTCATATGATTGCCTGTTATTATTGAATAACTCGTAAACATCCGAAGGCAACCTATACTTTACATAGGGTTCAACAGATGTTTTAAACTTTCGGTTCAATAACTCATTTATCGCGGCATTCTGCAACAACAGATTTTTCAAATAAAAATTACCCACATGTTCTGTATTCCACAGGTCGAACATTACCGTTGCCGTCAGATCATAATCCCAGGCAGGTCCCGAAAACAGTTTCCCTCCGGGTTCTTTTTCATTGGTTTCCAAGAAAAAGTAACAACTGTCCACAAAGGAATCCACATTCTGAAAAATGTTCTCAAGCAGAAATTTGTCGGTCCATGAATCAAAATCAATTAAATCCTCAAGCAATGCACCCGTTTCCGGATCTGTTCCGTCTTCGCTTGTGGCTGCACGCTCCAGTTCATTTAAAAAATTCTCAATATATTGAACATCATCTTCCGTTGTATCCTTAGGTGATATAACTTCAAAATCGTATCCTAAACTTGTAGTGACAAAAGGTCGATTGGCTGTACGACCTTCTTCCCCCTACATCAGCAGATATCCTTCTTTTTTCCCATTTGTTTTAACGCTCTTTGTTTTTTGAGAAATATAGTAATTCCCTCGGTATTCTCCATTAATATAGAGATCTGCAAATCTTCCCATCGGAGCTTTTACGGAAGTATATTCATTGGCAAAGTTATATATTACCGCATTTCTTATCAATGTATCATCATAACCGCCGTTTAAAAGGAGCCATTCTTTATCTTTGGAACCTTCAATCAGGCTTTGAGACTTTTTAAACTTTATCTCATAAGGTTTCTTTTCCAGCGCAAAAGATGAATTTCCCCTCGGAGCAATATAATCAAGTGCTCCGGAAAAAAGAACCGTTCCCCCTTCATCAACTATCGTGGCCGAAGCAGAATGCGGTTTTTTCCACTCCGAATCAATTACATCAACTGAATCTCCCGATGTTATAAATACGGAAGAAACATTCTGCGAGACCATCGTTGTAAACAGTTCTTTGCCCACAGTCCGGTTAATTTCATCAAATAAGGCCTCTATCTCGGAAATTTCATACTTAGTACCTTTATTCGCATGAAATTCAACGGCGCCGTCCGGATCACAGTTTATAACCGTATCCCCGGGTATATTGGCAAATTCAACGCGTTCCGTTCCTGTAGGAAGAAACAGTACGTATCCCGTAGCCGTTGAAACTATCCTCACATCATTGACCGTATTTTGGGAATACACCCTGCAAACTATCTCATCCGGTCTTCTCGCCGGTTCATATTTTGCAAAGCTGTGGGAAATCAGCATTCTTTCTCCGAGAACGATCGCCAACAACAGCAACAGAGACACCGCTATCAGAATACAGCTTGTTATTTTCTTAGCCATTCTTTTGATTACTCCTAGCATAAACATACTTTGAAAAAGCAGTCTGTTCACATATTCCTGCTTTGTTAATCAGCTTCTTTATTGCCTGTGGGAGAACCTCATCATACTTTACTTCGAGCACAACGCTGTTATCATACATAACCGGGCTGAGCAAACAATCCTCATTAAGGAAATCCTCAACCTGCGTTGAAGAAGAAATCGAATGATCAAAAGTAATTCTTACATTTCCCGCAGGATACACATAAGGTATTCTCAGGTAATCCACGATAACCTTTGGCTGCAGGAATTTCAGCATATGTTCCGCACACATTTCCTGCAATACAGTCTGCCCGGAATCCAATCCGACAAACATATTACCCTTGATCATTTCTTGACACTGATCCATTGAAAGTAGGCATGTTTCCTTGTGTTTTAGACCCTGTTCGGTTTCTTTTCTCTCGAGGCTTATCCTTGCATTATCGGAGTTATATATCCGAATCCTGTATTTGTGACGATAGTTCACTCCTGCCAGATTTTCGTTCAGATATTGATCATCCATTGTGTCAAAATAAAGGCTTCGAACCTGATACGATCCCTCGTTTCCCACATGCGGATCCGGGGAACAAATGGCAGAAATTTTATTCCGCATCAGCTCTGCATCCAAAGCATTCAATATGAATTTACACTCATGCCTGAATTTTTTCATTCCGTAAACAACCCGTCAAATCCCAATATTTTAAAACAGCACATCCCCGTTCTCATCGATGGTCAGGAATTCGAAATCCGTCATATAATAGTCGCCGTAAATGTCGTCTATGCAGAAAGCATAGAGATAATCGCCGGCATACATCCGGTCGTAGTAAATCTGAGGCTCTCCATCGAATAGGTACTCATCGCCGACGTACTCTCCTGCATCATTGCCGTCCAGATCCCAAGCATAATAAACCGGGACTATCCTGTCGCCCGCTCTGAGTTTGATTATGTCTCTGGCCGCCGCACCGGTCTCTTCATCGATACCGTTCCATGCGCCTTCGATGATGATGGAATCTGCTGTCATCCTGATACGCAGGTTGGTTTCCACGTCATTTAAAAGCACGGGGGACGTATAGGTTATGCTCTCATCATCGTAATCGACTATATATGTTGCCAGATTCTGCCCGTCGGGAAGGGAAAGCCACCAGCCGTCAAAGTCATCATAGAATATGCCTTCTTCCCAGTCGGCATTGATATCATAGGTTTCTCCGAATTCTATGATCTCCGTCTGATCCGGGCTCATAATACACACAATACCGTAAACATCGGAGGCATTGTACAATCCGTATTCATCAAGGACAAAATAGTAATATCCTTCTTCGAAGGTCGGCTCTGTATCAAAGGTTATATAAGGGCTTTCTCCGGTTATTTCATAATCATTAAGATAATCCCAGTAATCATCGTCGTAGTAATCCCAGTCGCCCCAATACCACTCGCCGTCATCGTCGAACCAGGTATCGTCGTCATATTCGGCATCCATGTTTCCCGCGGCACCCAGGTTTCCCTGTCTGTCTACAAAGGAAAGATAATAGGGGCTTATGCAGATCTTTGAGAAAAAAGCAAGTTCTTCCGATCCCTGAATGCTTAAAGGATAATATGTGGAAAGGCCTGAAACTCCGCCGTGCATATAACCGCTCACGGAATACACCACAGCATCCGAAAGAGCCTTTCTTGCGGCGTCCGCATTCTTTGAATAGGATGCGCAGGCCTCGATTATACCGCCCAGATCCACCATGTTGGTGTAGCCCTCGGTCTTGTTATTTCCGCCGAAATTGTCAACCCAGCCGATGGAACGGACAATGTCTGCCCTTTTTGTGGCATCTTCGCCCGCTTCGTACATATCCTTTGCAAAGGCATTGAAGACAGAAAGAAGGTTATCGATCTTTGACAGATCTATGACGGAGAAGGTCGCCACATCATCATCCCCTCCGTCTTCACAGGACTTAAGGAAACTGTCTGCCACCACTTTTCCGAGCCCCGCTCCGTCGCAGCCCGGGTTAAGGGCAAGATAATCTCCGATGGCAACATAGTCCCAGCCGGTTCCCGGTTCAATTTCTTCGGAACAATACATGTAATCTGCGTAGGTGGCGACAATATTCGCAGTCTCCACGTTACCCATAAGGCAGGCATCAAAGCCTATGAAATCCAGTTTAAAGCCCGCTTCCTTCAGCCCCGCGTCAATAGCGGAATCAAGTTCCTTAATGTCTATGGAATCCTGGTCGAAAAGTTCGTCAAAGCACACACCCGTAATGCTTCCGCCGCCGTGGTTCCAAAGAATGAGTCCGTTATGGCAGGACATATGGTTCTTTAAGCCCCAGGCCATAAAATCCGAAAGCGTATCGGGGTTTCCCATGCTGGCATTCTGCTGTTCGTCCACCAGCACAATCTCTCCGTTTTGAATGACATATCTCTGAAGTTTTTCGGCATCTACAACATCGTTGTTCCAGACAGATGATCCTCCGGTCTGAACAAGAAACTTTACCCGGTCGCTTTCCGATGCCTCCAGCATTTCTTCCATATCGAAAGTGGCCATGCCGCTGTCGGACTCAAGGTCTGAACCGCAAAGATAGACCATGACGGTCCAGCCTTCCGACAAAGCAGGATTGCCGGTTCCCGTGTACTTTTTTCTTTTTACGGTAAGCTCTCCGGATGCCGCGTCTACCGAAATTGAAACGGTTCCGTCCTCGGTGATATCCGTATTAACGGAAGGATCTTCTTTATTTTCGGATGCGGAAACCGAAGTACTGTCACGCTCTCTGTCTCTGTCACCGTTACCTTCGGATTCATCTGCGCAAGCGGAAAGCAAAAGCGTAACCGCCAATATGATGCCCGTAAATAATCTTAAATGCTTTTTCATGTTTTCTCCCGAAATCTCCCCTATATTTTAGCCTAAACCAAACCGCATCCGGATACCGATCCGCGGATTGGAAACTCATACCGTTATGGAGTATTCAGCCTTAAAACTCCGGCCTGCCTCCAGGCTCTGTTCGTATTCGCGCTCCTGCAGCTCCCCTTCAAAGCTTTCGGAATCGCACCTTCCGTACCAGGGTTCGATACAGATAAAAGGTGCATTCTTCCCGGGCGGTGACCAAAGTCCCACAAGAGGCGCCGCAAATTCAACGGATGCCACCCGCTTTCCGCCATCATCCACCAGCTCCACTTTCCCGAGCTGGTCTTTTTCAATAATAAGAGCATCATTGTCAAACAGGGCTTCCGTGATGTTAAGCTTTCCTTCCGGTGTTGCTATCACTTCTGTTTCGTCCGTAACTCCGCCGTTTTTCCCGAAAATGCGGTTTTTAACCGATGACACCGCATTGCCTTTCTTATCATACAATAGAAAAGAGTGTCCTTTCAACGAAGGCACGTAAAATCCGGGATGGGCCCCGATGGCAAAGAACATGGTGCCCTCGTTCCTGTTTTCCACAGCCCAGAGCACTTTAACCGCTGCACCTTCGAGTCTGTATCCGATTTTAAGCAGAAACTTAAAAGGATACTTTTCCAGGCTCTCGGCGCTGTCGGACAAAGAAAACCATATTTCATCACTTTTCACGGATTCCGCCGTAAATTCCATATCTCTGGCAAATCCGTGCTGGCTCATGGAGTATTCTTTTCCCGCGTATCTGTAACGCTTGTTCCTGAGCCCTCCCACGAAAGGAAAAAGCACCGGTGAAGTCCGATTCCAGAAAGTGGGATCCGCTCCCCACATGACCTCCCTGCCGTCCGCTTTTTTCTTAAGGCTCTTTAATTCTGCCCCGTGAGAGTCAATCTCGCATATTATCATTTCGTTTTCTATTGTATACCGCATAATCTTTCCACCTTTAAATCACTTGGCCTTCTCTGTTCAATGTGAGAATACAACAAGTTTATCATTTTCAAATATCTTCGTCCATCCGGAGGTTGCGGCAATATTACAGAGCTCATCGCCGTTTGTCACTACAAGGTATTTGCTTTTTAATGAATCGATATTGGATTTAAGATAGTCTTTTTCACACATATTAATACCGAATCCTTCGGGCAAAAGATAAAAACAGTCAAGACCCGGACAGGTCATCAAAATATCTGCGGTGTTGTCCCAGGAGATACCCTTCCTCATGCGCATTTTTTGTTCAACAGCTTTCCGGTTCTCGCAGAACGCGATCCTTTCAGGATCTTTGGGCGCACGATAAGGCACGGAATACGCCTCGGGTATATCAGCCTTTATCAGGAAAAAGAACAGGAAAGCCGCAAGTCCCAATCCCCCGGAAACGTACTTTCCGATTTTGGGCGCATCGCTTTCACAGATAATCAGAATAATATCCAGAACGATGAAGCAGATAAAATGCCTGTATCCGTCAAACACATTGTAGAGGATCAAAACCGCCAGCAAAACCGCTGTCTGAGCAAGGAATAACAAAAGGAACGACCAGGCCTTATATACTTTTTTCGAAATGAAAAGCCAAACGGAAACGGCCAAAAGCATTACGTCAGTTAATAAAAACGTTGCAAAATAGGCTCCTATCGCACTATACGAAACCACAGAATTCTTTATGTATATCCAAACCATCGTCCAGTTAAAGCTTAAGGACGCCAGCATCTCTTTTAAAACAAGGCGCGGACCGTGGGTGAATATCTTATCCAAATATCCGGCATACATATCTTCATAGTATGCCGCCGTATATCTGCCGCTGAAAAATGCATAAGCAACCAGGGAAATAAGTGCAGTCACCACCGTAACAGCAGTAATTATGATTCTCTTCTTCCCGCAAAATTTAAATCCGGATAAAAAGGGTAAAACAAAAAGAACGGCGAAGTACGGTCTGATTATCACCAGAAATAGAAGGATAAGATACATCAATACCTGCTTTGTTATTGACGGACTCTTCCCTGCGGAAACAAACAGTCCTGCCAGAACGATCAAATGGGCGATTATCATTATTTCCGGCATATATGAGAAAGCAAAGCGTGATATAGGCGTAAATGCGAGCATGACAAAGAACAATATGCAGACTTCTCTGAACCCCGGCTTTGTGAGGATTGCATAGATCAAAAAAGAAACCGAAAGAATAAAAAAGTTGAAAATGAACGGCGATATAAATGACCAGCCGAATATTTTCCCCCATAAAGCCCACGGCAAAAGTATCAGAGGTGTCCAGGCTCCAAAAGTCAGGCTTTCGGCCGCACTTTCATTGTATCCGAAGAAGCCCTGCGGGATACCGCATTTTACGATCCCTTCGACCTGTTTATAATACATGGCTTCGTCATTCCACAACGAATCGACGGGCCAGATATCCGCTATCCCGTGACCATCAATCAGCAGTCTCAGCAAGCCTGCCACAACCGGAATCATTGCAAACAGGACAAGAGACGCAATATACAGTTTTCTTTCTTTATTCCCTATAACCTTCATTTGGAAACGATCTCCCAATGATACATATACAAAAGTTTAACGAGGGCCGGTTACCGACCCTCGTATTTTCAGTAATTAAGATTGATTCAGTATTACTTCACCGTTTCTTTGACCGCTGCGGCAAGGCTTGTGATGCTTGCGATGTCGCTGGGAACGATAAGTTTTGTTGCATTGCCGTTTGCAGCCTTTTCAAAGGCTTCATAGCTTCTGAGCTTAAGAACGGCGTCGTCTGCGCCCGCTTCCTTGATCATTTTGATACCGTCTGCGGTAGCCTGCTGAACCTTAAGGATTGCTTCGGCTTCACCTTCCGCCTCACGGATCATCTTTTCCTTTTGAGCTTCGGCACGAAGGATGGCGGACTGCTTTTCTGCTTCGGCTTCAAGGATTGCTGATTCTTTCTTACCTTCGGCCACAAGAATGGTAGACTTCTTTTCACCTTCTGCCTTAAGGATGGCTTCACGGCGTTCGCGCTCTGCCTTCATCTGCTTCTCCATGGCGTCACGGATGGCGGTGGGAGGCATGATGTTCTTCAATTCCACACGGTTAACCTTGATGCCCCAGGGATCCGTTGCTTCGTCAAGGGTAGCACGCATCTTGGCGTTGATGGTTTCACGGCTGGTAAGGGTCTGGTCAAGTTCCAGATCGCCGATCACGTTACGAAGGGTGGTTGCGGTGAGGTTTTCGATAGCAAGCATGGGTGCTTCGACACCGTAGGTAAAGAGCTTGGGGTCCGTGATCTGGAAGAACACTACCGTATCGATCTGCATGGTAACGTTATCTTTGGTGATAACGGGCTGAGGCGGGAAGTCCGCAACCTGTTCCTTCAAAAGAACCCTCTTAGAGATCTTATCCAAAATCGGCACCTTAAAGTGGAGGCCGACGCTCCAGGTTGCCTGATATGCACCGAGACGCTCAACAACAAAGGCCTGGGCCTGCGGAACGACCTTGATGCAGGAAATGATGATTGCGATTACCAATACTCCGATAATGATCGGCACTGCATAATACTCCATAAAGTATCCTCCTTCTTATTCCCGTTCTTTGACGGGACTGTTTTTAAAAATTCTCATATGTACCGGCGTAACCTCTATGCCTCGGAGCGCTCCTTAACTATAAGTTTGACTCCCTCGACATTTACCACTTCCACAACGGTTCCGACGCGGATCACCGAGTCGTCGGCACTTCTTGCGGACCACTCCATTCCCCCGACCTTAACCTGTCCGAGGCCCTGGATATTGTCGATCTCGCCGATAACGATGGCCTGTTTTCCGATCATGCTCTCAACATTGGAGCGGAAGCGGTTCCTGTTGAAGTACTTGACCGCAATCGGTCTCGTGAAGAAAAGAAGCACCAGTGAAACCACAACAAAAGCAATAACCTGAAGCCATATCGGACCGCCGAATATAGAAATGACCGCGGAAACGATCGCACCCCCCGCAAACCAGATGGTGGTAAGACCCATGGTAAGGAGCTCAACAATAATGAGCAGTGCGAAAATAATAAGCCAAATGATTACCGGACTTATCGGTGTAAGCATATAACCCCTCCTTCCTGTTTTGTAACAGTTTTATTGTTCTCCTTAATGATAATTTGCACAAAGAAAAAAATAAACGTCTGCAAGTACAAAATAGGAGTGTGTATTTTTCCAAAAAATGATTTCCGATCATAACAAAAAGGGCAGCATTCCTGCTACCCTTAGATTTTATCGTATTTAACCCCTTCTTTCAAGGGGCTGTATGGTTTGATCCTTACGTATCCGTGTCAAAATTGCGGCCCGCGGTCTTCGTGGAGTCCTGGACCTTTCTTGCCCTGTCATAAGGGTTTTTATCGTTGTAATACTTTATCCTGGTGGTGGTTGTGCCGCCTGCAACATAGGTCCGTCCGCATTCTGGGCAGATGGCGGTATGGATTGCGACGGTGGCCTGAAGCACTTTTCCGTTACCGGTTGCCGCTTTCTCATAGGCATTGGAAACATGCTCCTGCTCGTGGGCTCTTACACGGGTTGCTGCCTCGCCGGGAGACATGTGCTGCGCGGTCTTAAAGGAAACCATCTCATCTGAACCGTCCTGATATTTACGGTTCTTACAGGTCTGGCACTCATAGTTGGGGTCGGTCTTTGGAAGTTTCTTTTTATCGACAGGCTTGCTTTCCCCGGTCTTAAGAGCTTCCTTTATGGGATCCTTTATACCCATTCGCTCCCTGTTTTCGCTTATCTTCTGCTTTTCGTACTGCGTGAGCGATGCGGGATTCACATTGCTCATTCCGCCGATTGTAAGGCCCATAAAACCCTCCTTTCAAAAGCGCGTACCTCTTCAATTATCATAATATCAAAGCCCCGTTAACGCTTTGGAAAATGCTGTTTTAAGCTTAAATACGGGCTTTTTCCGGCTCCGAGAAAAAAATAATAAAAATTTTTGAAGTAAGGGTAATGAAAAAAAATATGCCGCCGATATATAAAGTAAGAGCAACAGTTACCGCACAGGTTGCCTCGGGGCCTGCGGCATAGCCGCACTTATGGGATGTGCCCCGGAAAGAAGCGGTCATTTGAAAACAGGTAAAAGATATGAACGATCCGACCGAACTCAACCTTCTCATATCCGGCGTTATCACCAAAGACGGTGAGAACAAAGCATGTGTTTATTTTTCCGAAGGCGAACGATATGCCGAAGGTTATGTTCCGGATTGCAAGATCACATCACAAAAAGGATTTTCGGAAGAAGAAATAGAAAAACTTGAGGCTTATCTTTTTGAAAATCTTGCCGATATAAAACGTAAGGCCGCGGATATCAATCCGATAAAGGCCATGATGAAAAGTTAATTCCCTTTTTCTCCCCCTACACTATACATCAAAGAAAGACCCCGCAAGGAGGTCTTTCTTTGGTTTAGGGAGATATATTATTTAATCGTCTTTCAGCGTTTCGAGGAATCTTCTTAATATCCCGTAAAGGGCTATTGCATCTTCCTTCTCAAGCTTAAGACAGGAACCCAGCTTAGCAGGGATCATAACTGCTTTTTCCTTTAAGGCTTCACCCCGATCCGTAATTTCGATCATAAGGTTACGCTCATCCTCCGCATCACGTTTTCTGGTGATGAGGCCCTTTTCCTCAAGCTTTTTAAGCACGGGAGTAAAGGTTCCGGAATCAAGAAACAGTCTGTCTCCGAGAGTCTTGGAATTAAGCTTCTTTTCTTCCCACATGACCATCATGGTTATGTACTGGGTATAGGTCAGATCGATCTCATCAAGAAAAGGCTTGTATCTTCTTACCACTTCTTTAGCCGAAACGTACAGAGGAAAGCAAAGCTGATTATCAAGTTTTAAGCAATCGTAACGACTCTCGTTCTCCATGTCACACCTCGTTGTAATTTAATTCAAAAGCTCCAATGCCTTTGCCTTCACCTCTTTGAGGCCGGCGGTAGGCTCAAATCTTGCCGCTATTTCACCGTTCTTGTCGATCAGGAATTTGGTGAAATTCCATTTGATCTTACCATTCTTTTTATAATCCTTGTCGAATGCTTTTACAACACCCGAAAGCATCAGTGCCGCGGGGCCCTTTCCAAAGCCTGCAAAAACGGTATTCTCGGTAAGCCACTTGTAAAGCGGGATAGCGTTTTCTCCGTTTACATCAACCTTGGAGTACTGAGGGAATGTAATTCCGTATCTTCCGGTACAGAAGGTATGGATCTCGGCATCGTCTCCGGGGGCCTGGTTCGCGAACTGATTGCAGGGGAAGTCAAGGATCTCAAGTCCCTTTTCGTGAAGTTCATCATAAATTTCCTGCAAAGGCTCGTACTGAGGAGTGAAGCCGCAGCCTGTTGCCGTATTTACTATCAGAAGTACTTTTCCTTTAAACTCACTCAAAGAAACTTCACTTCCGTCCTGTGCTTTAACCGTGAAATCATAAGCGTTCATATGTTAATCCCCTTTCTAAATCGATTGTGTGCAATTGATTGTTGTGATTTGATTGTACGCAATTGATTTCATTTTGTCAAGCACTTTTTCAAAAAAATTTTACAAGCAAAAAACGCCCGAGGAATCAACACTCCTCGGGCGCCGCTGACATTATTGAGTTTTTTAATTGAAGTTCGCGAATTAATTG
>JAEEGK010004689.1_pt1 | contig 33357 bp, 32 predicted proteins | sample 8958771 | NCBI WGS metagenome assembly JAEEGK01 (sample SAMN16246547, study PRJNA631951) | gut metagenome | biome: gut microbiome; feature: rumen; material: SC-attached | host: Bos | place: Iran: Karaj | collected 2018-10 | reverse complement strand
GACATTGATAGATTTAATTGAACTTTGAAAAGTTTATTACGATTTTTTGTACATGCTCGGACATTCTTTCTGTACCTTTGGTGACCAGGGCATCAGATCATCGAGAAAGCTGAGATCTTTGTCGTCCATGTGCTTTGGAATCTCCGAAAGGAGCAGCTCAAAGTACTTGTACGTATTAAGCTGATTAGCTTTGGCTGTTTCGACAAGGCTGTAAAGAACAGCACTTGCTTTAGCTCCTTTATCAGACTCTATGATCACGAAATTCTTTCGTCCGATCGTAAACGGTCTGATTGCCTGTTCAGCATAGTTGTTATCGAGAGGGATGTTACCATCAGTCAGAAATTTCCGGAGGAACTCTTCTTGATTGATGCTGTAAGCGAGTGCTTTGCCGGTAGTACCGTTTTTGGTGACTTGCTCGTATTTTGTTTTTACCCATGCGAAATAATCGTCAACCTTTTTGTTTAGATTAAGCTGACGTTGCTTCTTTCGGTCTTTGGGAGAGAGATCATCGTAGCCGTTATCGATGTGCATGATCTCTGTGATCATATCGTACGCTTCCTGTGCGACAGATCCTTTGGCTGCCTGAGCGCCTATGGATTTTATGAGCTCGGCATATGGCCTTCGAGCATGGATCCAGCAACCGGCGATATTCAGATCAGGTCGTTCTTTACCAAGCTTGTGATAGACCTGATAGCCATCGGTTACCACGGCTCCGGAGAAATCCTTGAGGAATTCTCTGGGATGGTCGGCACGTCTGGAGGGTTGCCAGTCATAAAGAACTATCGGAGGGGAGCCCTTGTATGGTCTGTTGCGGTAAACCCACATCTGTGTTTTTTTACCGTTAACGATCTTTTGGCCGTTTATACGCATGACCGTTGTGGGTGTTTCATCCGCATGGATCACTTTGCTCTTATAGATGTCCTCGTGCATCCGATTATATACAAGTGAGAGATATAAGTCGGAACTGTTGATGACCCAGTTGGCCATGGTGTTGGAACTCAGGTTGATGCCGTTTATCTTGAAGGTCTTTGACTGGCGCTCAAGAGGAAGGGCATTCACGTACTTGCCGTTTATAATCGAGGCAACGAGTGCCGGAGTTGCGATGCTGTTCCTGAAAAGATTGTATTTTGTAAAGATGTTTTCCTGAAAATCGGAAAATAAATTCCCTATTATCGGAAAAAGATTTCCTTGCTTTCGGAAGGACTGTCTTTCAGGTCTGTTTAGCCGTCTGTCTCATAAGCGCATGCTCCATTCTATAACTGTTTCCCTCGAACAGGATCAAATGTCCATGATGAACTAATCTATCAATCATGGCTGCAGCCATCTGGTTGTCGGTAAAGATTCCTCCCCATTTGGAAAACTCCAAGTTAGTTGTCAGTATCAGGCTTTTGCTTTCATAACTGTCCGATATTACCTGAAACAGCAGTTGAGATCCATCACGATCTACCGGAACATAACCCCATTCATCAAGTATAAGCAGATCAAGGTTATTTAACGTACTTCTGAGTTTTTCAAGGGTACCCTTTTTACGTGCTTCGGCCAGCTTGAGTACCAATTCCGTGACCGTAAAAAATGCCGTTTTATAACCATTGAGGCACGCTTTGATTCCGGCAGCTATGGCCATATGCGTCTTTCCTATCCCTACCGGTCCATACAGAACAAGATTCTGCTTTTGGTCTATAAAGGTTACTTTCTCCAATTCTTCTTTGGAGTACGCCGGTGGAAACTTGACCGCATTGTAACTATAACCTTCGAAAGTTTTATACGTTGGAAATCTGGCTCGTTTAACTAAGCGCTCTTTTCTCGTTTCCTCCCTCTTGTTAAGTTCTGCCTCAAATGCCTCATAAATGAACTCAAGTTGTTTCATGGTTGCGCTTTGACAGAATTCAGGAATACTCGACGTTAGAAACAGTTTTCGGCAATCCTCGGAAACATTTTTAAGCAGTTGATCTTTGTCTTTATTCTTTTGAGTTCTCATGCGCGTCCTCCTTGTTCCATTACAGGGAGAAATGCGTGATCATATACACTTAACGGCGGTCCCATCTCAGGCGGTGTATCTATGCCATAACCTGTTATCCTTGTAGCAAGAACTGTCACATCGTTTGCATTTATGCTTCCGTTGTGGAGAGCAAGTGCCATCGCTTGAATCGATTCATGATAACCATATCGAGTTGCAAGGTCGTTAAGGAGTCGCAGATTATTTTTTAATTCCGGCTTTGGAAGATTGTCCAGGTAGTCACGAAGCAGGTCAGGTGTTTCCTGACGGATTCCACTGTTAAACCATGCACCTACATTATTGGATAAAACTTCAAGTGTTGTACTGAAGTCGGTTGTGTCGGTTCTTTCGTCTCCATACTGCCTTCTGTGCCTTACCAGAACAGTTCCTTCCTCTGTCAACACATCTATGTAATGCGCTCTGATCCCGATGAGTACTCTTGAGTTGTGGTATTCAGGTCTTGTAGAATAGAAATGTTTTCCATCGATACAAACCTTTCCGTATCCGTCGGCCGTGAAGTAATCATACCTGCAGACATTGAAGGATTTTAACGGCAATACCAGGAAGTGCTTGCGGTCTTCTTCAAATAACTCGGATATCTTGACTCCCTTTTTATAGTGTTTTTCGTCAGCTTTTATGGCATGCTTATCAAGAAGTTCCTTGTTAAACACCTCAATATCATGATATCGAGGAATAGGAACAAACAGGTTCCTCCTTGAAGTCCCAACTTTGTTTTCAACATTTCCTTTTTCCCATCCTGAACGAGGATTACAAAATCTTATCCTAAATCCATAATGAGCTCGGAACCTTGAGAAGAGATCTGTTTCAATGACTTTTTCCTTGATCCTCTTTCCTACACCGGTTGCATTGTCAAATATAAGCAGAGTTGGAACCCCGCCCATATACTCAAACATATCTTTGAGTCCTTGGCATACGCATTCGGCAGTCTCACCGCCGAATACCTGCTCAAAACTGTTGTTACTGTATGGAAATGACATCGACAGATATTTTCTTCGTACACAATCGGTATCTTCATAAAAATCTGCTTCGCCAAAGTCGACCTCGGCAACCCCCGGTTCCCAAATGAGCTCTTGAGTTCCTCGAGATTGGGAATCACGCCTTATCCGTTGCATGTACTTTTGAACGAGATCGTAACTGCCGGTAAAATCGTGTTCATCCACCAGACGATCATAAACTCTTTTCGCTGTATGATGCTGTTTACGCCAATGTTTTTTGTCTTCTTCCAGCCACTCCGTGATTATATCCTTATAAGGATCCATCTTTGACGGCCGCCGCTTGATTATCGGCGGATCTTCGGAGAAATCGTCCTTCTCCAGGTACTTGTTGATCGTTTTAGGATCGAATCCGGTTTTAGCATGAATTTCTGAAATCCGGTATCCACTTTGTTTCAAATCTCTGATATCATTGATTTGGGACATGTTGAGCATCTTCCTTTCCTCCTTTGCAAGATTGGTCTCTTAACAAAGGATATAAGAATAGGTTGTTTGTTTTCAATATGTCCTTCCTTTTTCAAGGAAATCCTTGTCGGATTTCAAGGAATTTTCGTTCCGATTTTTGGTATAATCATATTACTACATACACGACTTTATATATTGGCTCATTAATGCCCTTTCTGACATTGTATATAAGCGTATTTCCGTCAGATGAGATTCCGTAGATTATACCGTTGTTACGTTCTTCCTGGGTCATGCCGTATACTTGCTCGTCTTCGCCGTCTTCCACAAATCTAACGATCCAACCATCGCTTAAAGTATAGTAGAATGAACCATTGACTGCCGCAATTGACGTATAATCACGCTGATAACGAGTACTCTGGTCATCATCCCAGCCTCTCCACCAGTCTCTCATACAATCGTACATCTTTGTCTCATCGGTCTCGAAGTCGTATATGAAGAAACTGTCATCGCCGACAAAGGCCGTTTTGGTTCCCATGAACGGGATCTCAAAATAGCATTCCGTAAAGAACGCACTGTTGTAGTATTTCGAGGTCTCAATATCGTTATAAAGATCATAACGGCTCGACGCTCCAATCCAGTCGGTAGAAGTATGACCGTTCGTTATAAGCTTATTTTTGTCAACGAGCAGATTCCTATGTTCGCAGTACAATCCCTGACACGATGCCGGGTCATCCCAGGTCACGTCAACAAAGTAAATACTGCCGTCAAGCTTCAAAACATTCCACGAATGCTTCAATTGTATACTATTGACTTTATCACATTCAATCCCGATAAGATCCATAAGGTACTTGAATGCTCTGCTGTAACCGTCACAGACAGCCCGTCCTTCGACAAGCGCATGATAAGCCGTGTTTGCTTTTTCATCCGGCCTTATTCTCTCATATCCTTCCTCCCATGCATATACAACATGGGTTACCAGGTAATCGTGTATATAGATGATCTTCTGCACATCAGTCCAAACAGGATCGATGCCGCCGAGTATTTCATTTACTGCACTGTCAAATTTTTTCCTGTCCTTGTCACCCTTATCGTAGTAAATGGTAACAATACCGTTACTCTGTCCAGAATAAAGGGCATCATAGAATTGCGGATTACCCTCGATCACTCTGTAAAACAAAGCATACAGTTCCAGATCACTGAGTGAATACTTCGAAAGGTCAACTTTCTTTTCTCGCTTTTCAACAGCATCGTAAAGCGCTTTATACGCTTCAGGGTATTTTTCTTCTTTAAGTACGGTCTGTTCTGTAACAACAGAAACCGGCTTCTTGTCTTCCTCTGTGCCCGAAAGCGGGGGGTCACCATAACGTCTCACGGTGACCTCGCTGCCACTGCCGGACAACGTAAAGGTTCTGGAGCACCGGGATGCATCCACCTGCTTGATCTTGGTGTCGTGAATGCTCAGTAAATGCAGAGCATGGAGCGAAGTTATATCTATCTCCTTCAGTTCATTGCACTGACAATAAGCATCCTGTAAAGTAACATTATCCTCCGGGAAAACAATCTTTGTCAGCTCGTTAAAAGCGCAGTCAAGATGTTCCAATGCCGTCATTTTTGACAGATCCAGTTTTTGGAGTTTATTGCCACGTAAGTATAAACTCTTCAGCGCAGGCATATCCGAAGACTTAAAGCTTGTCAGTTCATTAAGCGAGGCTCCAAGATAAGTAAGTTTCGGAAGTGCGGGAAGGCTGAGTTCTTTAAGCTTATTATTGGACAAGTAAAGCTTTTCGAGTGACGGAACGTTTTTTATGGTGATCTTCGTCATCTCGTTTTCCTGGCAGTATGCTTCAGTAAGATCCGGCTTGTCCTTAATACTGAGCTCTTTTATCCGGTTACCGGAGCAAGCCAATGATTTCAAATCCTTACAAGCCGAAAGATCAAGTTTCTCCAATTGATTGTTGTTGCAGTTCAAATTCCACAGTTCTTTACAAGCCGAAATATTAAGTTCCTTCAGCTGATTGTCGCTGCAGTCCAAATTCACAAGATTCGTAAGCTTAGAAACATCAAGTTTTTTGAGCCCACACCCCGAGCAATCAATTGCCTGAAGCTCTGTAAGATCCGCTACTACATCAAGGGTTTTGAGCTTGAGATCTCGACAACTAAGGTCCTTAAGGGTCTTGTTTTTTGCAATATCAAGTTCAGTGAGCTGAGTATTGTCACAATACAGTACAGTAAGGTTTGGAAGTTCCGATACATCCAGCTTCTTTATCCCGGTATTGCGGCAGTCAATGTATGCGAGTTCTTTAAGTCCCGAGAAATCGAGTTTTTTAATACTTTCATTGGCTGCGCAGCTAAATGCCGACAGTTTCTTAAAAGGCGAAAGATCGACCTTTGAAAGACTATTACGGGCTAAGTTAAGCCCTTCCAACTCGGTAAAGACCTCAAGACCCGTGGTATCACTGATGGATTTGTTCTCAAGATCCAACCATACGGTAGTGTTGATCTCCTCTTTTGAGAGCTTCCAATCCATGTTCTTATCGATTTTTCTGACAACATAATTCCTAAGATTTAAGTCCGGGAATGTTGCTTCATCGATCGTGTACAAAATGGTCTCAGGGGACTTAATTTCCAAGTCTCCCGACTTGTTTTCGGTCCCGATGACTTTGGTAGTCTCATCGACGTAACAATTAATCTCCCAATCACAATCCGAAATATCGATCTCAGGTATCGGATTACCCGCAAGGTTAATATCCTGCAGTTCTGAAAGACCCGACAGATTAAGTTTCGTCAGCTTATTGCCTTCAAAGCTGACACCGGTAAGGTGAGTTAATTTGCTCAGATCAACAGTTGTAAGCTCATTGTTATCACACCACAGCAGTGCAAGGCTTGGAAGCTTTGAAAGCGAAAGCTTCCTGATCTTGTTATCCTGGCAGTTCATTATCTCCAGCGATTTCAGATCGGACAGGTTAAACTCCGTGAGCTCGTTGAAAGGACAGTACAATTCCCGGAGTGACTGCAGATTCGACAGTTTAAGCTCCTTCAGTCGATTTTCAGCCAAATTAAGTGTTCTTAAGTTTTTGTGACCGGACAGTTCAAGCTTTTCAAGCTGATTGGCCGCCAGATTCACGTCTTGCAGCGAGAGCATCTTTGAAAGATCTATAGAGGTGATCTTGTTGCCCGGGATCTCAAGCGTTGTGAGCGAAGGAAGCCCCGACAGATCAAGCTTTGATATCTCACAAGCTGTACAATCAAGCAATTCAAGTGAAGGAAGCTTTGAAAGCTTAACACTCGTCAGTTTGCTTTCTTTACAGGTTATGCTTTTAAGGTTCAGGAGCTTCGACAAATTGAGTTTTTCAAGGTCGGTTCTGAAACAATCTATTTCTTCAAGGTTGTTCAGTCCTTTAAGATTCAGCTTCTTGAGTGGATTCAATCCGCACGACAGCCTTCTCAGACCTTTCTGTTTTGAAAGATCTAACGACTCCAGTTTATTATTTGTACAATCAACCTCTTCAAGATTGACCAGGTTCGAAATGTTAAGCTTGGCAAGCTCACAGTCCCGGCACGAAAGCCCGGTTACTCCCTCAAAGTATCCGATACCCTTTAGTCCCTTTTCGAACCGTAAACCGTCAATATTGATCTCGGTAACATTTCTGATCTCATCACCGGAAAGGATCTCGTCACTGTTGGTATCAAAATGAGCTGCGACATAATATCTGAAAACCTCATCGGGGAAATTCTCCTCGTTTATCTCAACTTTGAAGCTCGGATCGAGCACTCCGCCCACAGAGGTAACAATAACATCAGGTTCCGTTACGGGAGGCAATTCGTCATCCTCTTCCTCGTCATCGCCGTAGCCCATCCACTTGAGCCAGTCTTCATAATTATCGTACTCGAGTTCTGTCTCTGTATCCGAGACTTCTTCCTCTTCTTCCTCTTCTTCCTCTTCTTCCTCCTCTGCATCCGGGTATTCGGTCTCGCCTGCCCCGCTATTTTCATCTCCCGCTAATTTGAAGAATTTTGCTCTTTCATATTCAACATAACCGCCATCGGCGATGAGGACGTACCATCCATATAACCCAAATACAGAATCATCGCCATCCCTGTCATATGCGATCGAAACATTTACCCCCGCGGATGCTTTTTTGATGATCGAATCATACCCGTTGTACCATGATATACTGCTCTTATACAGATAAACTGCTGTGTCTTCATAAGCGGTAAGCTCTACTTTTCCTCCGGCTTGCACAAAACAGCCCTCGGCCTTGGCAGAGATTTTTGGGGTCTTCTTATCATTATGATTATTTACTATCAGCTCTGTTTTCTTAAGAAGGGTAATATCAGTTTCGAACTCATCTCCTAAAAACACACATACTCTTGCCCAGTCTCTGTTACATATTATTGATTCGATTTTTGAACCTCTGTCCCGGAAAACATTCCCACCTGTCACATCTGAATTTTTCCCTTCCAGAGTCAATTCTTTAACAGTACAATTCGCATCAACACAAAATTCAATCTTATCGGCGGTTGAAAGTATGACATTACCACTGACAGATTCTTCAAATAAAACAGCATCGGTTACTGTAATGTGTTTGAATAAAGCATTATTTTGAACGCAACCGTAGGGAGCAATGATTTCCAGTTCCTTATTTTCGGATCCATCCACTTTCGGGATTAAATAACTTTGCCAGTCTTTAGTGTCATATTCATCTACATAATCGGGATCATCTTCATCCGGCTCATAATCATCGGGATCATAATCAGGATAATCATCCCAATGAGTCTCTCTTTCAGCCTTGTTTTTCTCATAATCAGGCTTAAAGATGATCTTTGAAACACCGGAATCCTCCATCGCACTCCACAATTGAAGTTCCGTATCAACGGTAACTGTTTTCCGGCTTGCCGAATAAGCAGGCACATTACCCGCAAACAAAACAGCAACCATAACAAATGCCATAAATCCACTGATTCTTCTTTTGATCATAGCTACTCCTTTTATACGCAGAAACAAAATAATTACTGGACTTCTTCACTTTCCGGCCTGCTCAATCCTGCACATCCGTAAAATACGCAAGAATCAGTTAATTATAGCATGTATTTTGTCATTTTTCAACACAATTTGTAACCTTGTGAAGATGAAGATGATCCTCTCTCGGGCGCGCAGCGCGAGACCCAGCATCACGCGCTTTACCCCTGCGCGAGCGCGAGACCCGGCATCACGAGCGAGCCCGAGCGAGTGATGCGTCGCTCAGAGTGCAGAGGCTTCACCTGCACTCTGAGGGGATCATGTTTCCATGCTTCAAGGAAACATGATCCACCGTTTCAGCGAGTAGCGCGAGACCCAGCATCCCGCGCTTTAACCCTGCGCGGGATGCGTCGCTCAGGAGAGGGAACGATAGCGTTCCCTCTCCTGAGGGGATCCTGATTCGCACGCTTCAAGCGAATCTGAGCCACGGAGTGGCTCACAGAAAAAATAAGAGGTATCCGATCGGATACCTCTTATTCTTTCTGCGAGCGCGAGACGGGGATCGAAGTCGAGATAGCTCCACACCCCAATAAAATCAAGGAGGAAAGCACCCTATCCAGGAGTTGTCCCCATTTTTGTCCCCATTTTATACTATATACCCGAATTCTGTCAGGATAAGCAGATTTGGCAATGTGGAACTTTTACTCTCACCATAGCATCTTAACATCGTGTATCTTAAATATCATTCAGTATCTTCATCATTTCTGCCGGAGTAACTATGCAGTCTCTTACAGGATAATGCTTCTTGTTCCCAGTGACAAGATATGAATCATCATCTCTTTTTTCCATAACAACTTCATAAAACACAAGGTCGTCGACGTCTATAAGAATCTCACCTGTAGGCTTCGGAAATACCTCAACGCCACACTCAATGATTCTGTCAAGTACAGCCTTTATCACTGAACTGCTGAAATGGAACTTGGGTCTGCTAAGTACCTCTTTGTATTCCATCAGTATTTCCTTATGATACAATGGCGTAATACGACCGTCTGCAATAGCTTTGAATACTTGAACTGTAGCAGCATCTTCTGTCTTGGTAAGTAACGCCGAGACGAATACATTGGTATCTATTACTGCATAGACCATATCTTATCCTCTCTTTCGGTCTGCTCTTGTTAAAGCGATTTCGGCATCGATTTCTTCAAGAGACATTTCAGGGAGGTCAGCAGCCTCTGCCCGTAACGCATCAAATGCCTTCTTAAAGCCTTCCCTATTATTCTGTTCAGGCAGTACAGCTTCGAACGGAAGTCCACGAACTTGCTTGCTTCGCTTCATGAACATGCGGAACGCCGTAGGAAGGTCCATACCAAGCTGTTCATATATATCTGTTACTTCCTGCTTTAATGTCTTATCTGCTCTAAATTGAATGAGTACTTGTTCTGCCATAGTATCACCTCCATATTTCATATACATTTCATATAAACATCATGCAAATGTATTTGTTTGTATTATCATAACACATATTGAATCAAAAATCAACGGACTAAAGAAAAAAGCGGAAGTTCTGATCTGTTCAGAACTTCCGCTCATAAAAATAAGCGCGAGACCCAGCATCACGAGCGACGCCTAATTCTCCGGTCATCGGTTCAATCCCATCCCTTGAAATGAATTCTGGAATCATATTTTGTTCTATGCAGGTTGTCTTGTAATGTGCGAGAAGCCCATTTGCCAGTGTTGTCTTTCCGATGCCACTGGCACCGGTCACAAATATATAATCTTTCAATTCCATAAATCTTTTTATGTCTCCACTTTCATAACTCTTTGTCGATAACCCATAGCCCTTTTCTTGCAGATCCCTCCCTGTGGATAATTCCGCGCTCTTTCAACGCATCCACAGCAATTCGAGTCTGCTTTAAAGAAATGTTGAGCTGTTGCCCTATTTCTGGACGCGAAATCGACGGATTGATTGCAATTAATTCATAGACTTGCATAATACGCTTTTCAATGTCATCAGCCTTTCTATGAGGCCTTTTTTCAGGCCCTTTTTCAGGCCTTTTTTCAAAAAGGGCCTGATTTTTAAGTACCAAGGGCAGAATAACCACAGTTTTATTCGGCCCATCTTCACCAAAGTGCTCCTCAATAACAGGCTCTGCTAATCCCGCCTGTTCCCATACAAAGAATATATCCGGCACACCGTTACCGGAATGCTCACCGAAACCAAGGAGATTAAGCATTTTCATAATATTAGCATTCCGAGGTTCAGAATCGCCTCCGCGGAGCATCTGTTTCTTTCCGACAATGCTGGTTCCGGGATTCTTCATTACTATTTTGTCCGGAAATTTTTCTATAACGATTCCCCGTGAAAGGAAGAAATCTGCATTTGCAAGGCAGTTTACAAGTGCTTCCCTGACAGACTTATGTATAGGTGTTTCATCCTCACGTACCATGCCATTAAGCTTAAACGGGCGCTCCAGGTCCCTTGTCAGCTTCGCAGATGATTACACCACCATAGGTATTATCCATTGCAGAATATGTGTCCCACAGACTTGAAGGCAGTCCGCCTTCAGCAGCTTTTACTTCCCGGCGGTTATCTTCTTTATACTTATCAAAGCTCTGAATATCAAATAATACCTGCTCCATAAAATGTCCCCTGTCTATATTTCATTAACCCTATTCTATCATAGTGTTCTTATCTTTTCACGATATCATAATCAATTCGATAGAGTAAACATACTGTCAGTTGGAAAAGAATAGAGATCCTCTAAGATTAATGATTCTGTTTGAAATGATTATCTCATTTTAAATCTTTCTTTTCCGTCTGTCAAAAAGGAAGCCTTGCTACGCAAGCCTTCTATTTGAGGCATGACAATGTATTGGTTACACAGGCGCTTTTAGCGCCTTCAATTCAGGACAACACCGTAGGTGTTGTTTCCTTTACAGCAAGCGGATTTGTTCTCTTATACTTACTGTTTTTCTTATCGTAAGCCCCGGGATTGTTGCCTGGATCCGCTCGATATAGCTTTTGGCCTGATTGTAATGATCGGCTATTATTTCACGTACTTGTACTTTTTTCACCATTTCATCATCTGTTCCCGTTCGCTGACAATTTCGCTTCTCCCTGCTGTAACGGACTAGATCGATCATTTTTTCTCTGCCATGATTCCTTTCATAGCAGCGTATCTTGCTCATCCTATCAGCACCGATCTGACTCCATCCCATCGGTCTGGAACTTAAACGGTCTGATAGTACGTGACTCACGTGGCTTTCGGCGCTGCACCCATTTACAAGCTTATTCCGAAGTGTTCTTCTTACCGCCGCCCAGTTCCCCAGCACATATGACCTCAGATCCTCGATGCTTTTTGTCTTTTCAGCAGACGCAAGCATTCTCAGTGTATACTCATTGAACCGGGCTTTTGCTTTTTTCTTCTTTGAGTACAACAGATGCCACAGTTCATTTTTTACGTTTTCCTTTTCATCTTTCAGCTGACCCGCTGCATGATTGATATACTGCATCAAATGATATTTGTCAGCACAGAACAACGCCTTATCAAGATGATCGGCTCCGTTTTTTATCCATGACGCAGCATCTCCGCTTACAAATACGCGCTTAATCTTGTCGGTATCATAATTACTGTCTATGTAAGCCTGCACCTTATTCCATAGTTTCGTATTCCCTTCAGATCCGGGATACAGGCCGCTAAAATAGAACTTATTGATCAATTGCTTCCTGTCAGTATAGCCTTCTGTAACGCTTTTGTTTTCATACACATAGACAAGTTTGGATATGAAGCTTCCGTTTTCTTCCGCACTTGTCTGATCACCGTGCTGCTCTGCCACATGGTCTTCGTCGGCTTCAACAAACAGATACTCCGCGTTTTTTATTTCTTCCGGTTCCTGTAGCGGCATTTCATCAGCAGTACCGTGGACCTTATTCATCACGGTCGTTTTTGTGATCTGCTGTTTTGATGGCAGTACTCGCGCCGCCTCAGCATAACTCGTTTTAAGTGCTTCTGTCAGCAGTAATACTTCGGCTTCTTCCGTAAAGCGTTCATGTTTGTCCAGTCCCAGCATTTGAGGGAGGAGCGAGACATATCCCCCCTTAGCCAGTCCCTTTCTCCGGTACAGCGTACAGTCAAAAGTCAGATCCCCAACGGAACTGACAAGAGTTCTCTTTCGGGTACGTTGAACACTATAACGTTCATTTCGTACACCACTGTTCCGGATCTGCTCGTCCAGACTGCTTAAGACAACTGACATAAACTGCGCGGCAACCGCATCTGTCGTTGCCTTGGTTGCCTTTTCAAGGGCATATAAATCTTTCGGGTTTGAAAAGAACTTAGCCTCTGCCTCAATTAACCCATTCACCAAAAGCCTTAATAATGATACAATATCCATGAGAGTGGTCTCCTCCTAAGCTTTTTGTTTTGGTCAAATTCATTATACTTTAGAGGATGATCACTCTCATCTTTTATTTTTTTTTCAACTGACAAATTCTTTACTCTATATGCGTGCTAATTGTTAATCACATATGCTTTATAACACTCTTCCAGGTCGCAGTCTCCCTTAGCCGATGCTTTTAATATCCCTTTTTTCAAAAAAAGATGTTCCTTTGCTATTTTCTCTACAAAGTCCAAGCTGTGACTGGCAATAATGACCGTCGATCCGGATGCCTCAAGTCTCCTGACATCGTCTTTTAGCCTTATGATTGCCGAAGTATCTATGCTGTTTGTCGGCTCATCCAAAACAACCAATAAAGGGTCGTTGTATATAGACAAAATCAATCGAACTTTCTTCTTCATGCCCAACGAGCATTCCCGGTACTTTTTTTCCGTTTTGTCGATCAATTCATATCCAACCAGCAGCCCCTCCAATTTATCATTATCAATTTCCCCGTATTTCTCTGTCAGCAGGAACCTAAAAAGATCATATAGTTTCATGTTGGGATAACACGAATCATCATCCAGTGCATAACCTATATCCTTCTTGGCTCTCCTGCTTCTTGTGTCCACATTGTTTAAATACACCTCTCCCTCGTCCGGACTCAACATTCCGGTCATAATGTTACAAAGAGTGGTCTTTCCGGCCCCGTTTGGACCTATAAGCGAATACACTGTCCCATTGTCAAAGCTGTATGACAGTTCGGACATCCCAGCATAGTCTTTTCTGATGTTCCTAAGCTCCAACATTTTCTTCCCATACCTTCCTGCTTTGTTTTACATTTCTCACCAAAACCAATATATTAACGACCGGAACGATCAGCATCAGGTCATATGCAAAGAAACGAATCATTTCTACCGTCGTAGTATACTCTTTTTTTCTAAAAAGCTCGGTTTCATAACAAAACACATGAAAGACAAGAGCAAACAACCACAATAATATCAACAAACACAACATCAACGGATTTTCTTTCTTTATTATCAACGCTCCAACAGACAAAACCAGGTAAGGGCTTGATATCATCGCAACGGCTAACAGGCTCCCTCTGATATGTCTTTTATGATCTGTTCCAAACAGAATGTACCATTCTCGATATTTGGCTCTCTCCTTATAAAGCAATTCGGCGTTATCAGAGGAAAATGCAGCCAGAAAAGTTGCAATAAATACCGTCCCATAGTCTATTATAATAGTAACCCAAAGTAGCGAACCATAAAACAAAAACAATAATACATAGGGTATGATGACGATTGGTTTTCGAAACATCGGTTGTACTTCCGATAGTATCTCTAGTCCCTTTTTTTGTTTTTTTATTGTCTGGCGTGTCTTTTTTCTCGTTTTTAAAGTATGACTGCTTCGAACATATTCTTTAGGTATCCTGTCATCTGCTTTTCCGAGAATCACTACTAGCAAAGCGAATATAACCAACGACACAAAAAGAACTATCTCATTTTCAAATAAAAGCCTATTCAAGAACTGGCCCAAAGCGGTTTTTTCTATGCTCTCTACTATACTTCTTAATGAAACACGGTCTAACTCCGGGCTCTGATATTCCACTAAAACAAAGACAATAAAAGCTATCAAAACTGCCAGACTTACTATGACAGTTCCGGAGAGCAGCGTTCTTCTGGACACAAAGTGTTGCACAAAAAAAGTCCCAATGATAATCAACAAAATCAAAACTGTATCTGCAACAGCAGATATCATTCCACCAATAATTCCCTTTGAAATGCAAATGAGATAAAACGCCGCCGGAAAGAAGATAACCCACGGCATCTTCTCTGCTATTAGCCTCCTCAAGATCTTGTTTGACCTCATCCCTACAAGCTTATATAAATAGTACTCATTTCTCATGAAGCGTTGAAGTCTTACAAGTGCTACTATAGACAAAACAATAAATAACAAAGGCAACAAATATCCGCGAACAACAAAATCAGACATGGCATCATTTACAAATGATGCCATGCCCATCAGATGAGCGCTCGTCAGCGCAATCAATCCTAAAAGACAAAATCTTATAATTCTTTTGTGCATTTATGTTTATGTTGTCACCGATTTTCGCCGACGATCTCCTTCGAATACCACTCGTCTATAGTCTTCTTTATGTCTGACGCGTCATAATCTCCGCAATCCGGAGCAAATTTGTCTTTCCTGAACGGTCCCCAACCGATCACTTCATCGGCCAGAAGTACCCCTTGTCTCACGACAGTGAACATTTTGCCGTTTATTTCGACACGGTAACCTTCACAGAGGGCCGACCCTTCCGGATCATATTCGAGCGCGGGACGGATCCCGAGCGAATAATCCGTGTTCATACCGCTGAGATTAGCCGTGTTGTTAGTGTAAACATACGCTGCTTCACCCCTTCGCTCCCCTGCATCCTTCAGCCACAAGCTGACATCGAAAGAGATCGGGATCAGCTTCCGACATGCTTCGTACTCGGCTGCCGTAAGCAGTCTTGCGCCCAAAAGCTTAAGATCTGTTTCCTGTGGTAAAAATTCTGTAACTCTCATGTGTACCCCTTTCTTTGTGGCGTATTTCTCCCCGGATGGTTTCACAGGGAGCCGCCTTTATTATTTATTTAAGAACCCCGGCTATCTTTTCCGCATCGATACCGGGAAGTATCTTCATTAAGTGCGCAGTGATCCGCGCCCGTGATTCCTCGGGTGTATGCTTATATACATTGTCCGAGAACTTCTTCCCGATAAACTTCTCGGGCGTCGAGTACTCGGCAACACCCCAGCCGTACTCTTTGCCGGTTCTGTCGACCTCGTATTGAAAATCACTGATCACGACATAACACTGCTTCTGAAGCCTGGTTACAATGGTATCGAAGCCCTTTTTTCCGCCCGTTGTATAACCGCCAATCTTTTTTAAAAGCTTTGATCGCACGGGTGCATTCGCGTCGATCAGCTCGAACAGCTCTTTGTCCTTGAGCGCTGCCAGGCCGTCTTCATAACGGGCGTCGAAATCGTAGCCGTCCCGCCTGTAGTTGGCAAAATCGGGGAACCACTTATCACTTATATACATCGCCTTGTTCTTGAAGAACTTACCGTACGCGCAGTGCATCTCTCTGATGATCGGACCCTTCCACTCCCATGCAGGCCAAAATCCGTTGTCGCCGTCGGTGTACCATTTGCCCGGTCCTATGTGCTCCTCAATCGAGAACCCGGGAATGTCGTTCGTAAAGAACGGGACGAAGCCCATCTTATCTATCAGATCCATGAGATCCTGCATGCTATTGATCTTAAAATCATCCGAATATGTCATTTGCCTCATTTACTAATCCATCCCGTACCGGTTGCTTCTATTTTCACGTTACTTTGAATGGTCCACAACGATGAAGCGCAAGCGCTTCCCCCGTCCCCATGGGGTCATCTTCCGTAGATCGCTTTGCAGATCTTGTTCCCGTTCGCCGAGAACTTCTCCTCATACTCTGTCATGACATTTCCTTCGGCATACGGACTTCCGTGCAGATCCTCGGTCTTCATGAGGATCTTCCAGCCGCATGCGACCGCCGATTCAAGCGAATATGCAAAAAGATCTGTGTTGTCTGTCTTCTGCTCTATCGTTCCATCCTTTTTGAGGACGTGATCGTATCGCGGGAAAAACCTGTCGCTCGTAAGCCTTCTCTTTGCGTGCCTGTCCTTGGGCCAGGGGTCTGAGAAATTGAGGTAGATCTTGTCGATCTCATGCTCGCCGAGCATCTCTTCTATATTGTCTCCCTCATAAAGCACAAGTGCTACATTCGGGAGCGGATCCTCCTCCATCTTCTCGACAGCCCTCAGGATTACCGACTTCTGTCTCTCAATCCCGATGAAGTTTATCTCCGGATGAAGCCTCGCCATATCCATGACGAACCGACCTTTTCCCATCCCAAGCTCGACATGTATCGGATTCGCGTTTCCGAAAAACTCCGCCCATTTGCCTCTGAATCTTTCGGGGTCCTTCACCGCATATCTGCTTTTTTCTATCACTTCCGCTGCACGCGGTACATTCTTGAGTCTCATAGTGCCTCTCGTTTCACATTCGGTTACTTTAATCTGTGTTAACTATTATCAACCAAAACCCCGATTTCGTCAATTATTCCTTTACAAAAGGACAGTCTCTTTATCCCGGCGCCGCCTCCGTTTTTCCGGAACATGAATCGTTGCACCCCGCCATTCATGTTCTCAGCAAATTTACCGCGGCGCCGAACACGTGGCATAACGAGCAGCACGAATCACACGTAATATATTTACAGTAAAGTTCCTATATTATGTTGGTTGTACTATAATATACGTGATCAAATAAATGCCGATACGAAAGGACCCGCACTATGTTCGACAGACTCACCAAATCCGACATCGCCAAAATGCAGGAAGAGATCGATCACCGCAAGCTCGTGATCCGTCCGCAGCTCATTTCTGAAGTAAAGGAGGCCCGTGCGCAGGGAGACTTAAGCGAGAACTTCGAATACAAAGCTGCCAAGCAGGCAAAGAACCAGAACGAGAGCCGTATCAGATACCTCGAGAAAATGATCAAGACAGCAGAGATCTACGAGGACGACTCTTCGGACGACGAAGTCGGTGTCAACAATCTTGTCACCGTTCGCTTCGAAGAAGACGGCGAGGAGGAATCCTTCAAGATCGTGACCACGATCAGGATCGATTCTCTCAACAATCTCATCAGCTTCGAATCTCCGCTCGGAAAGGCCCTCATGCACCATAAGGTCGGCGACAGGGTCAAGGTGGACGTGAGTGCCGACTCGTCTTATTACGTAACGATCGTCAGGATCGAAAACAACAAGGACGAATCCGGTGACAGGATCACCAGCTATTAAAGCTGTTAAAGAGGGGCGTCTTCATTGACAAAAGAGCTCCTTGAAAATAGAATAGAAACAGTACACTCGCACGGCTCAAAGCCGCACAGAAAGGTCATCCCGATGAGGTTCAATTTCTTCAAAAAAAGGCGTAACAAAAAGGACGTAAAAGGTCACCGCGACCCCATAATCGTCCGTTTCTATAAAGCATCCGAAGAAGCTGCCACCGTAAGCACATCCGAAAGTACCGACGAAGCAGTCTCTGCCGGTACCGACGTGGTCGAAGGCGCTGTCGTTTCAAGCGCTTCCGCAGAGAATAACGCTTATGCTGCACCCGGGAACACGGCCGTCGATGGTCCGGTGTCTTCCGAAGCGCCCCGTAAGCGCCGTTTTGAGAGGAACCCCAAGTACTTCTCCATAAGCGTTTACTCTCTCATCACGATCCTTATCGCGCTGATCCTTGCGCTGATCATCTTCAATATCGCTTCTGTGCTTGCGATCGCGGGAAACCTCCTGTCTGTTCTCGCGCCCTTTATTGGTGCGGGTCTTCTCGCATTTATAGTGAGCCCCCTCGTGAATTTCTTTGATGAACGATTTCTCGAGAAACTGCTCCACATAAAAAAGCCCGGTCTGAGGAAGGCTCTGAGCGTTATCCTCGTGTTCTTCATCGTACTTGGTCTGCTCGCGCTCGCGATCACGATCCTGATCCCTCAGGTGATCGGCAGCTTAAAAGAGCTCCTCGGAAAGCTCTCCGGCATGAACATGGAGTCCGTGACGGGCACCGTAAAGGGCTGGATCTCCGGTATCGCTCCCTCGCTCGACCTCTCGGAGTTCGACGCTTGGACTGCCGACATGGTCGCTTCGCTCACCGAAAAGCTCGGCTCGTTCTTAAGTGATTCGATCCCTTCGCTGCTGAGCGCATCTTACTCGGTCATCAAAGGAGTCATCAATTTCCTCCTTGCGATCGCGATCTCGATCTACATGGTCTGCGACAAACGCAGGATCGCGCGCGCATCGACCGCTCTCACATACAGTATCCTTCCCGTAAAGAAAGCTTCGGCGTTTATAAGCACGGCTCGCGAATGCGGTCAGATCTTCTTCGGCTTCATCATCGGCAAGACGATCGATTCGCTCATCATCGGTATCCTGACCTTCATCATTCTGACGATCGGCGGTTTCCCTTATCCCGTGCTTATGAGTGTGATCGTGGGTGTCACCAACATGATCCCGTTCTTCGGTCCCTTTATCGGAGCCATACCCGGGATACTGCTTTATCTGTGTCTTGATCCCGTTTATGCCTTCGCTTTTGCGATCATCATACTCGCCATCCAGCAGTTTGACGGATGGGTCCTCGGTCCGCTCATCCTCGGGGATTCAACGGGTGTCAGCCCCCTGTGGGTCATCTTCGGTATCACCGTCGGCGGCGCATATTTCAGTGTAGTCGGAATGTTCCTCGGTGTGCCCGTGACAGCGGTCGTTGTCTACCTTGCACGCAGGATCGTCGCTAAACGACTGGCGAAGAAAAAAGTGGAAGTAAGCTAAATCGGTGTGGTATAATATAGTTGGGAAACACTGAGCAGGTGTTTCTTTGGTTGTCGTTATCGGGAATCATTGATCTGCGGTATGACCGCAAGCTCGTTCGGCCTTCAGGAGAGGGGGATGCTAATGGGGAACATTTACTGTATCATGGGGAAAAGCGCAAGCGGAAAGGACACGATCTACAAGCGTCTGTTAGATCTTCAGCCCGTTTCCCTGCGCAGCATCGTTACATACACGACTCGTCCCATAAGAAGCGAAGAACAGGACGGCGTCGAATACAAGTTTGTCACATTTGACGCTCTTAAAAAGATGAGGAAACAGGGTGTGGTCATCGAAGAGCGCTGTTACCATACAGTCCACGGCGACTGGTATTATTTCACGGCCGATGACGGACAGATCAAGGACGACGAAACATATCTCCTTGTTCAGACCCCCGAAGGCTACAAAGCTCTGCGGGATTATTTCGGACGAAGCCGCGTCCGTCCCCTGTACATTGAAGTAGAGGACGGCTTAAGACTTGCCCGCGCCGTCGAAAGAGAGCGCCTTGAAGCCATTCCCCGTTACGCGGAGCTTTGCAGAAGGTATATCGCGGACGAAGCCGATTTCGCGGAGCCGGTACTTCTTTCTCTGGGCATAGAAAAGCGGTATCAGAATGCGGATTTTGATAAATGCATTGCCGAAATCTGTGAAGACCTCAAAGAGTTCCTTAAGGAGAGCAGGAAAAACGAAGCGGCAGGGCGCAGCGAACCCGGGAAGCTGATCTACCCTCCCAAGAGCAGATAAACAAGACCGCTTCAAAAGAACGAGGAGAACCCACATGGATATGCGCGTTAGCCAGACTCAGGCTGCGGCGCCGGTCGAACAGAAGGCGCCCGTTTCGCAAGCAGACGGTAACTTTAAGTTCACGCTTGCGAGTACCCTGGAGGAGTCTGCGCTTTCCGAACGGCTCACTGCCCTTATGGGCGAGATCAACGAGCAGGGCGAAAAGATCAAAAAACATCGTGACATCAAGGACATGCGCCACTATCGTGCCCTTATCAAAGACTTCATGAACGAAGTTGTAAACCGGTCCCACAAGTTCTCCCGCGAAAACTTCCTCGACAAACGAGGCCGCCACAGAGTCTACGGCATGATCCGCCTTGTCGATGAAAAGCTTGATGCGATCGCGGCCGAACTCATAAAGGACGAACAGGACGTTATGCTGATCCTCGGGAACATCGACGAGATCCGGGGACTGTTGTTAGATATACTGACTTGAGACCGTATACCGACCAAAGACCGGCCGGAGGCGCCCGGACTCAGACTTTTGAGCGTCAGACAGAGCTAAAAAGGGGGTGAGCTTTTGCACGGATTTGAAGATATTCTCGGCCAGGAGGCCATAATCCGCCATTTCGAAGAGGCAGTCTCTTCGGGAAAGCTTTCCCACGCATATATCCTCGCAGGCGAAGAAGGCTTCGGAAAGCACCTGCTCGCCGCACGTGCCGCCGCGGCACTTTTGTGCACCGAAGAAGAAGGCGACCGTCCCTGCGGAACATGTGCTTCGTGTATTCAGGCCGAAGCGGGCACAAACCCTGACATTGTCTATGTTACACACGAGAAACAGCTCATCACGGTCGGCGATATACGTTCACAGGTTGTCGAAGACATCCAGGTAAAGCCCTACGCAGGTAAATACAAGGTCTACATCATAGACGAGGCCGAGAGGATGAACGAACAGGCGCAGAACGCCCTGCTCAAGACACTCGAAGAGCCCCCCGCTTATGCCGTGATCTTTCTGCTCGCTGCCAACACCGGCAGCTTCCTGCCCACCATACTTTCAAGATGTATCACGCTTCCGTTAAAGCCCGTCAGAACGGAAGATATTGCGGATCTTCTCATAAAGCGCTATAATCTCCCCGATTACATGGCACGCACTTGCGCTTCTTTCTCGGGCGGTTCGATCGGCAAAGCGATCCGGTACGCGACCGATGAGGAGTTTGTCAAGACACGTGACGAAGTGATCCGTCTCATGTCGGGCATCGACCACATGAGCCATGCGCAGCTCATGGAATCGCTCTCGTTCTTCGGGGACGAGAAATCACGCGGGAACGACTCGCACAAAGTCGACGACTTCCTCGACATGCTGTCGCTGTGGATGCGCGACATGCTTATGTTCAAAGCCACACAGGATCCCAACAGGCTTGTCTTCCACGATTCGATCATGGAGATCAAGCGTCAGGCTTCGCTTCGTTCTTTTGAAAACATCAACGAAGCCGTCGAAGCCATCGAAAAGGCACGAACAAGGCTCAGAGCCTTCGTATATTTCGATATCGCGATGGAGATGCTGTTTATGGCACTGAGGGCCGTCTAAAAATCTCATCAAAGAGGAGTTAAAATGCAGATCATTATCGGGGTCAGATTCAGACCCATAGGCAAAATATATTTCTTCGATCCCGTCGGAGAGGAATTCGCTCCCGGAGACCACGTCATCGTCGAGACGACACGCGGAGTGGAATTCGGATACGTGGCGATCGGTAACAGGGAACTTCGTCCCGGCGAGCATTCGACAGGCATCGCCCCCATCGTCAGACGTGCGACCGAAGAGGACGAACAGACAAACCTCGCCAACAAGGAGAAAGAAAAGGAAGCATTCGGCATCTGTCTTGAGAAGATAGCAAAGCACGGGCTTGAGATGAAGCTCATCGAATGCGAGTACACCTTTGATAACAAGAAAGTGCTCTTTTATTTCTCCGCGAACGGCAGGATAGATTTCAGAAACCTCGTCAAAGACCTTGCTGCGGTGTTCCGCACAAGGATCGAGCTTCGTCAGATCGGAGTCCGCGATCAGGCCAAGGCGCTCGGCGGGATCGGTATCTGCGGCAGACCTCTTTGCTGCTGCACCTACCTTTCGGAGTTCTCCCTCGTCTCCATAAAGATGGCGAAGGACCAGAGCATCTCCCTCAACCCCTCGAAGCTTTCGGGTAACTGCGGCAGACTCATGTGCTGTATGCGCAACGAGCAGCTCGCATATGAGGAGCTCCTCGCCAACCTTCCCGGTGTCGGCGATCATGTTACGACCTCGGACGGGCTCGCGGGAGAAGTCAGCAGCGTAAACGTCCTCAAGCAGATCGTCAGAGTCATCCTTACTCTCGACAACGGCGACAAAGAAGCCAGAGACTACAAGCCTTCGGAGCTCACTTTCAAGGCACGCAAGAGAAAGACATCCGCTTCCGCCGAAGAGATGAAGGCGATGCGAGAACTTGAGAAACTGGATGAACAGGAAGGAAACAGTCACCTTGACGACTAATTATCTTATCTCCCCTTCCGGCGAAAGGATATGTTTAAAGCCCGGCGAGCGCGCGGATGACCTGCAGCTTTGCGGGCTTTATTGCATTCAGGACCCGGACAGATTCTGCTTCGGAATGGACGCCGTTCTTTTGAGCGGATACGCAACTGTCAAAGAAAACGAAACATGCCTCGACCTCGGCACAGGCACAGGGATCCTCCCGCTTCTTCTCTCTGCCAAGACCAAGGGCAAGCATTTTACCGGTCTCGAGATCCAGGAGGAAAGCGCGGAGATGGCAAGCCGGAGCGTCCGTCTCAACGGTCTTGAAGACAAGATCGACATTGTCTGCGGAGACATCAGGAACGCCACGGACATTTTCCCGCGTTCTTCTTTCGATGTCATCACCGGCAACCCGCCTTATATGACCGACCTTCACGCGCTCAAGAATCCAAACGAAGCAAAAGCGATCGCACGTCACGAAGTTCTCTGTACTCTTAAGGAGTTTGTCGCCGCGGCCGCTGCTCTCGTTCGCCCCGGAGGACGATTCTACATGGTGCACAGGCCTTTCAGGCTTCCCGAGATCATGGAAGCGCTCAAAGAATATAAACTCGAACCGAAAGGTCTTCGATTCGTTCATTCCTATGTTGACCGCGAGCCCTCCATGGTGCTCATAGAAAGCGTGCGCGGCGGCAGACCCGGCATGGACGTGGACGCTCCACTTATAATATATGAGCGTGAAGGCGTATTTACGGACGAGGTACGCCGCGACTACCGCTTCTGAGCAGGTCGGGTCAAGCCACCTGCCACCGCTCCGTCCCCGAAAAACCCGGAGGACAAACCCACATGAGTCAGTCAGAACAGAAAGGATCATCCAGTATGGAACCCGGAACACTCTATCTGTGCGCAACGCCTATAGGCAATCTCGAAGATATCACCCTGAGGGTCATCAGGACTCTCAAGGAGGTCGATCTTATCGCGGCCGAGGACACACGCAACAGCATGAAGCTGCTGACGCACTTTGATATACACACGCCGATCACGAGCTATCACAAAAACAACCGCTACGACAAGGCCGAGACTCTTGTGAACAAACTCCTTGAAGGACAGAGCATCGCTCTTATAACGGACGCCGGTATGCCATGCGTTTCCGACCCCGGCGAAGAGCTCGCCCGCATCGCTACGGAAAACGGGATCACCGTGACGGTCCTCCCGGGGGCATGTGCGGCCGTCACCGCTCTTGCTCTTTCAGGGCTTTCCACGGGACGCTTCTGTTTCGAAGGCTTTCTTCCGGGGACAAAAAAAGAGCGCAGGGCGCTCCTTGAAAAACTGCGGGCAGAGACCCGGACTTTGATCCTCTACGAGGCACCCCATCACCTTACCGCCACGCTTAAGGATCTTCTTGAAGCCTTCGGCAACCGTAAGATCTCGGTCTGCCGCGAACTCACAAAAGTCCACGAGACTGTTTTGAGGACAACTCTCAGCGAGGCGGTCGCTTTCTACGAAGCAGCTCCCCCGAAAGGCGAGTGTGTCCTGGTGCTTGAAGGCGCGGACGAAAGCCTGCTGGTCGAGAACGAGCGTGCAAAATGGCAGGAGCTTTCGATCCCCGAACACATGGAGCTCTACCTTTCAAAAGGGATGGACAAAAAAGAAGCCATGAAGGCCGTCGCAAAAGACCGCGGAGTTCCCAAGCAGGAAGTATACCGGGCCTGCCTTGAAGGCGATCATGATCCTGAAGCATAAGCGTTATAACACAAAATCCCCCGTCTGTAGTCCATACAAACGGGGGATTGTTGATTCTCTGCTTTTCAGATCTTGATGATCGTGATCTTTCCGAAAATGGGAAGGGGCTTTTCTTCTCCGTTAGCGGCATTGATGATACCGACGATGGCAAACGCCAGGAAGAAAAGGTTGGGAAGTGCAGCAAGTACACCGATGATCTGTCCGAGTACGGGGATCCAACCGGTAACCGCTCCCACAATAATCTCAATAACCCACCAGCAAGCCCAGAAGATAGCAAGCGTAATACCCTGTCCTACATGGAATCTTGCAAACTTCGAATCCTTCGCGCAAAAAAGAGGAATAAGCAAAAGCCATGAAAGATAAGCAAGGATCGCAAATCCTTTGTTTTTTTGAACATCTTCGTTCATAGTTTTCTCCTTTCAAATCCTTTCTTATTTTACCCACTGTGCTTTACCGGGCTCTTCACCCGGTCTCCGCGAAAGCAACTCCTCTGGGTATGAGTACACTATTGTTATATCATAAACTCTCAAATTTATCGATACCTTTTGTAAGTATCCATCTGTAATTAACGAACGCGATCAGAGCGAAAATGACTGTAACCGCGCCGATAAAGATCTCGGCCGGGATACGCTCGCCGAAGATTGCGTAAATGACGACCAGAGTCATAACGATACCCATCGATCCGAGCATACAGATCGTAACAGACGCACTCCTTTTAACAGCCGCAGCCTCATTGGTCCAGTTGAAGGAGGGCTTGGTGATGTTCAGTCTTAATCCCCATGTGGCCATAAAAAAGTTGTAAACGATCACACAGAGTACGCTCAGTACGGCGATCAGAACCGAAGGCTTCGCAACAACGATGATACCGGCCATACCGATCATCGATGCGGGGATCGTAAGGTAAAGGTGCTCTTTCAGCTTGGCTGACAGAATATCGCGTGTCGGGATCGGAAGGCTCCTGATAAGCCAGAGAGTCGATGCCTCAAGTGAGATCGAGGGCGCTGTGATCGGGCACATACTGAGGATATAGAGCAAGATCCCAAGTCCCGCGAGCATCAGGATATCGGTATTCTCGAGCCCCATCATTCCTACGACCTCCGAAGCCTTTCCGCTGAGTACGATCAATGCCACTCCCATTATCGCAAGCAGGAGCAGGCTGAGCCCAAAGTTTACCATGATCGTGGTATTTCTTCTGAAGTGAAGGAATTCACGTCCAAGGAGCGCACTGTTCGAATCCGAGGTCTTGAGCTGAGTTTCCTTATACTTAACCCTCTTTCTTCCCTTGGTAGTTGTGATGACTTTAATGAACGAGGAGGACAGGATCATGTAAACAATAGCAAAAGCCGCGATCGAAACAACAGTCAGAAGAAGGATCGAGATCCAGTCTCCCGTTGCTGCCTCACCCATCCAAAAGACGGGTTTGATATACTTCTCGAGGAATCCGGCAACCGCGTCCTTTGAATTTACTATGATCTCCATGATGTCCATCATCTTGCTGTATAAAACAAAGTATCCGATCAGGAAAAGGAATACGAACGCAAGAGACACATAGCTCTTCTTTTCCTCGGGAACCTTCGAGGTCGCAACCCCGATAAGCCAACCGAGAAGCAAGGATAACACGAGTCCCAGAAGAGGGAAAATAAACAATATCACGATCCCGCCGACTATCATGGCGAATGTCAATGAGAAATGGATCTCATATACCGCAAATGCCATAAGCGTGATGACCAGATTGATAACAAAGTCAACCGTGTAGCATATGAGTACTCTCGTCGAAAGGATCAACGAAGGACGTATAGGCAGCGACAAAAGGAATTCGTTGTCTTTAGCCTTATAGATCGTGGAGTAGGCAGTCATCGCACCGCCTATGATACAAAATGTAAGCGACATCACTCCCATGATCGCAAAGTAGGCCCATTCTATTCCGAGCGCAGCAAAAGGTTCGCAAAATGCCTCCGCAAGATTATAGAAAAGGAATCCCATGAAACCAACCAGGTATATCAGAACAAAACCCAGAAGGAGCTTGGTTCCGATTCCGTTTTTTCGTCTTCCGGCGTTTTTGCCGGAATTCGCGAGCGTATTTCCGAGTCCGGAAAGCTCTTTTTTCAGAAGTGTTCCCAGCATAAAAACATCTCCTCCTTACTGATTGTCATTTGCAAGTTCAAGGAAGACATCCTCGAGAGACTCATCTCCCTTAACCTCTTCCATCGTTCCGGAGCGGATGAGTTTTCCGTTTTTGATGATGGCAACCTTGTCGCAGAGCTTCTCGGCAACTTCAAGGACGTGTGTGGAAAAGAAGATGGCACCGCCGTTGTCACAGATCTTGCGCATTATTTCCTTAAGAAGATGTGCCGCCGAGGGATCGAGACCTACAAAAGGCTCGTCCATGATGATGAGCTTGGGATCATGAATGAGCGCCGAGATCACGGCGAGCTTCTGCTTCATGCCGTGTGAATAGGTAGAAATCTGGGCTCCGAGATCGTCAAAAAGACCGAACTGTTTTGCGTATTCATGGATCCTTTCCTGTCTCTCCTCGCGTCCCACCTTGAAGACATCGGAAATGAAATTCAGGTACTTGATACCTGTCATATAATCGTAGAGATCGGGGTTGTCCGGAATGTATGCGATCCTTTTCTTGACTTCAATAGGATCGGCCTTTACCGAATGACCGTCCACAAAGATCTCTCCTTCCTCAAAGCGAAGGATCCCGCAGCAGGACTTGATGGTCGTGGTCTTGCCCGCTCCGTTGTGACCGATGAAGCCGTAGATCTCTCCTTTATTGATATGAAGAGAAAGATCGTCTACCGCCTTTTTGTTTCCGTAGATTTTTGTTAAATGTTCAATCCTTAACATAACTCCTCCTTATATAACACAGCGGTTCCGAACCGCCGCTTATTCTTACCTTCCTTATGTAAACTGTCTTCCGATGACTCGTTCGGATTTCTCAGGCGAGGCTGTGCGAAACGGGCATTATCGTTTCATCAGTCTATAAGCCCCGCAAGCTTTGCCAGCTGACGGATGGATGCTCTCGAAACCTTCTTTCCGCAGAAATCGATGAGGTCATCCTTTTGCCCGCTGAAGATGTCCGTCGGCTCGTACTTTGCAAGCACGACCCTGTCGTCATCAACAAATATCTCGAGCGATTCTCTGTCGTCGAAACCGAGAGTTCTTCTCAGTTCCATAGGAAGGGTGATCCTTCCGAGGTCATCAAGCTTTCTGACGATCCCTGTACTTCTCATGATTATAAACCTCCTGCATACTGTTATAAAGTGATGAAAGTAACAAAATATCGGCTCGTAATTCGTCATTTCACGTACTAGACTATCATTATTTCCAGAATTTGTCAATTTTTCGCTGTTGACATCGCCGACAGCGCGTGATATTATGCATTTGTTCCCCTTTTTAGGGGTGTGAATTGGTAAGTTTTTCCAATATTTTCCAATCCAACAAGTTGCACGATCAACTCTTAGTCTTTCATCTATATTATAGGAAGCCCGATCATCCGCCAAAGGTGCGGGCAGAGGAGAAAATCATGAAAAAAGCCGCCATCATCATGGGTAGCAAAAACGATCTTCCCAAGCTTACGGGAGCGATCGACACATTTAAGAAGTTTGATGTACCTTTTGAGGTACATGTTTTTTCCGCGCACAGAACTCCCGAGGCTGCTTCGAACTTTTCGAAGAATGCACGCGCAAACGGATTCGGTGTTCTGATCGCCGCTGCAGGCAAGGCCGCTCATCTTGCGGGTGCCATCGCAGCCAACACCACTCTCCCCGTTATCGGGATCCCTGTTGACGCTTCGGGTCTCGGCGGACTTGACGCTCTCCTTTCCACGGTACAGATGCCCTCAGGTATCCCCGTTGCATGCGTAGGTATCGACGGCTCGACAAACGCTGCTCTTCTCGCATGCGAGATCATCGCCGTAGGTGATGAGGCCCTCGCAAAGAAGCTTGCCGACAAGCGCGCCGCTGACAGCGCAGCTGTTCTCGAGGCAGATAAAGAGATCTCTTCGATGCAGTAACCACGGCCCGATCTGTCTTTTTCGGGATCACGGATGCTGCGTGACTCCGGCCGGCAGGACAGATCCATACACTATTAATAAAGAACAGTTTCCGGGAGCGGGTCCCGGATCACATATGCATTAAAAGAAAAGAGGAATCTGTTATGGGTAATCTTCATGAAGAATGTGGCGTCTTCGGCGTCTATTCCGGAAAGAAAGAGAATCTCGCAGCGACCGCTTATTACGGTCTCTTCGCTCTCCAGCACCGCGGACAGGAAAGCTGCGGTATCTGCGTGAACGACTGCGGGGTTTTTACATCGTATGCCGACAACGGCATCGCTAACGACGTCTTCACACATGAGCGTCTTGATTCTCTCGGAGAGGGCGACATGGCGATCGGCCACGTTCGCTACGGCGCTACCGGCGACAAGGACCGCGCAAACGCTCAGCCTCTTGTTGTCAACCACGTTAAAGGCCGTCTTGCCATCTCAAACAACGGCAGCCTTATCAACTACGGCCCCTTAAGGAAAGAACTCGAGCTCGAAGGCTCTATCTTCCATACAACTTCGGATGCCGAGATCATCCTCACCGTCATCACACGCGAGAGACTTAAAAGCTCCTCGACGGAAGAGGCAGTCAACAAGGCCATGGATCACCTCAAGGGTGCGTACTCCTTCGTACTCATGTCCCCTTCAAAGATGATCGCCGTCCGTGACGAGCACGGCATGAAGCCCCTCTGCTACGGTCAGACTCCAGACGGCCAGTATATCGTCGCTTCCGAGAGCTGCGCTCTTGATATCGTGGGCGCAAAGCTCATCCGCGAGCTTCTCCCCGGCGAGATCATGATCTTTGATCAAAACGGCGTTAAGTCCATTGAGGATCACTGCAGAAAGTGCGACCCCGCGCTCTGCGTTTTCGAATACATCTACTTTGCACGTCCCGATTCGGTTATCGAGAACAGCTCCGTGCATGAGGCTCGCGTAAGAGCAGGCTCGTTCCTCGCTCTCGAGAATCCCATCCAGGCCGACATCGTTATCGGCGTTCCCGATTCGGGTCTCGACGCTGCGATCGGATACTCCAAGCAGTCAGGCATCCCTTACGAGATCGGCTTCATCAAGAACCGTTATATCGCAAGAACATTCATCAGCCCCGGCCAGAAGTCGCGTGAGGACAAGGTTAAGATCAAGCTCAACCCCATCTCTTCCGTTGTCAAGGGCAAGCGTGTCGTTCTTATCGACGACTCCATCGTCCGCGGTACCACATCGGAGCGTATCGTAAGACTTGTCCGCGAGGCGGGCGCTACAGAGGTTCACATGAGAGTCACCGCTCCCAAGTTCCTCTACACTTGCTACTACGGTACGGACATCCCGAGCAGAGAGCACCTCATTGCATATACACACACCACCGAGGAGATCTGCAAGGAGATCGGTGCCGATTCGGTAGGATTCCTCAGCCTCGACGCAGTCGCTAAGCTCGCGGCAAACTGCAATTGCTCGACATTCTGCGACGCATGCTTCACCGGCAAGTACCCCACCGACGCACCTGTTCCCTACGAGAGCAAGTTCGACAAAAAGATAGAGCGCTAAGAAAGGAGCCGAAATGAACAGTTTCAGCGAAAGCTACAAAGCAGCAGGCGTAGACATCACGGCAGGTTACAAGTCCGTTGAGCTCATGAAGGAGCACGTTGCCCGCACACAGACACCCGAGTCATCATGCAGCATAGGAGGCTTCGGCGGTCTCCTCGCTCCCGACCTCACAGGTATCAAGGACCCCGTCCTCGTCAGCGGAACAGACGGCGTCGGCACAAAGCTCAGGATCGCCTTCCTTATGGACAAGCATGATACGGTCGGCATCGACTGCGTGGCCATGTGCGTTAACGACATCATCTGCTGTGGCGCAAGACCCATGTTCTTCCTCGATTACATCGCATGCGGGAAGAACTTCCCCGAGAAGATCGCTGACATCGTTAAAGGTGTTGCGGACGGATGCGTTCAGTCCGGCTGCGCGCTTATCGGCGGCGAGACGGCAGAGATGCCCGGCTTCTATCCCGAAGACGAGTACGATCTTGCAGGTTTTTCTACGGGTGTAGTTGACCGTAGCAAGGTTATCAATCCCGATACCCAGAAAGAAGGCGACGTTGTGATCGGTATCGCTTCGAGCGGTGTTCACTCCAACGGCTTCTCTCTCGTTCGCAAAGTTTTCGACATCGAGAACCGCGATATAAAGACACCCCTTGAGGCTCTCGGCGGAAAGTCACTCGGCGAGACGCTCCTCACCCCCACCAAGATCTACGTGAAGCCTATCCTTTCTCTTCTTGAGAAGGTTACGGTCAAGGGCATTTCGCACATCACCGGCGGAGGCTTCTACGAGAACATTCCCCGCAGCATCAAGAAGGGGCTCGGCGTCAAGGTCGACAAGTCGGCCGTTAAAGTCCTTCCGATCTTTGAGCTTCTTATGAAGGAAGGCAACATTCCCGAGCGCGACATGTTCAACACCTACAACATGGGCGTCGGCATGACTGTTGTTGTCAGCCCCGATCAGGTCGATGCTGCTGTCAGCAGCCTCAAGGCAAGCGGCGAAGACGCATATGTTATCGGAACTCTCGTACCGGGCGAAGGCGTTACGATGTAAGCAGCCCGGATCTAATAAGAAAGGAAAAATATGGATAACCCCGATTTCTCTTCAGACCAACAAGGAAAAAAGGCTAAGATCGCCGTCTTCGTTTCGGGCGGCGGCACCAATCTCCAGGCACTTATCGACGCGGCAGCCGCAGGAAAGATGCCCCACGCGGACCTGAAGCTCGTGATCTCCAGCAAGGAAGGCGTGTACGCACTCGAGCGAGCAAAGAACGCAGGCATAGAGGCAGTTGCCGTTCCCCGCAAGACCTTCGATTCACGCGAGGCCTACGAGAAAGAGATCATCAAGATGCTTGAGCAGGAAGAGATCGACCTCATCGTGCTCGCCGGCTTCCTTTCGGTTCTCTCCGAGGACTTTGTGAAGAGATATCCCGAGAGGATCATAAACATTCACCCCTCGCTCATCCCGTCATTCTGCGGCGACGGCTTCTACGGACTTAAGGTTCACGAGGAAGCGCTCAAATACGGCGTGAAGGTCACGGGCGCCACGGTGCATTTCGTTAACGAGATCACCGATGGCGGAAAGATCATTCTTCAGAAGGCGGTCGACATCGAAGAGGGTGACACTCCCGAGACGCTTCAAAAGCGCGTCATGGAGCAGGCCGAATGGGTACTTCTTCCCCGCGCGGTTGAGCTCGTAGCCGGGAAACTCTGCGAAGGGTAACATAGGCGTCAAACGCGCCTTTCAAAGACTCGCTTCCCCCGGGAGGCGCACATGAAACACAGACAGATTTATCAAACAAAACGCCCATACCTAAAAGTGGCGGGCGAAGAAAGAGCGGCGTCAAAACGCCGTTTAAGAGGAGGAACATATAAATGTCCGACAAACAGTATACAGTAGCAGTGATCGGCTCGGGCGGACGTGAGCATGCGATCGTAAAAGCGATCAAAAAGAGCCCGCTCATCAAAGAGATCTACGTACTTCCCGGCAACGGCGGTATCGCGCGTGACGCATATACAGTCAACGTTTCCGCTACCGACAAGGAAGGCGTTTGCGAGTTCTGCAAGGGTCACGGCGTGGACTACGCGCTCGTTATCCCCGACGATCCGCTCGTCCTCGGAATGGTCGACGCTCTCAATGCAGTGGGCATCCCCTGCTTCGGGCCCGACAGTAAGGCAGCCATCATCGAGGGCAGCAAGTGCTTCTCAAAAGACTTCATGAAGAAGTACGGCATCCCCACAGCGCTTTACGAGTCTTTCGACAAGGAAGAGGATGCTGTCGCATATATTAAGAAGATCGACTCCTACCCGATGGTCATCAAGGCCGACGGCCTCGCTCTCGGAAAGGGCGTTATCATAGCACAGAGCCGCGACGAAGCCATCGGTGCCGTAAAGGCCATGATGAGCGACAAGAAGTTCGGCGAGAGCGGTTCGAAGATCGTCATCGAAGAATTCCTGACCGGCCCCGAGGTAACTGTTCTTTCGTTCACTGACGGCAATGTTGTGGTTCCGATGATCTCCTCGATGGACCATAAGCGTGCGCACGACAACGACGAGGGCCTCAACACGGGCGGCATGGGCACGGTCGCTCCCAACCCTTACTACACACAGACGCTTGCGGACATCTGCATGGAGAAGATCTTCATCCCCACGATCGAGGGTCTTAAGAAGGAAGGCAGAACCTTCAGGGGTTGCCTCTACTTCGGACTTATGCTGACACCGAAGGGACCCAAGGTTATCGAGTACAACTGCCGCTTCGGCGATCCCGAGACACAGGTTGTTCTTCCCCTTCTCGAGTCGGATCTTTTCGAGATCATGCTCGCTACGACCAACGGCACACTTGCCGATCTTGATGTTCGTTTCAGCAACAAGAGCGCTTGCTGCGTTATCTACGCAACAAAGGGCTACCCCGAGAAGTACGGCAAGGGCTACCCCATCACCCTTCCCGAGTGCGGTCCGGACTGCGAGATCTTTGTTGCGGGCGCTAAGCAGGACGAGAACGGCAACCTCCTTTCAAACGGCGGAAGAGTCCTCGGTATCACAGCCGTGGCAGACACTCTTCGCGGTGCGATCGAAAAGGCATACGACCTCACAAAGAAGGTCAGCTTCGACGAAGGCTACTATCGTAACGACATAGGTGCACGTGCGCTCGAGGCGCTCAAATAAAATCAGCTTCATAATCAAAAAACCACTATTGCTTTTTGTGGTTTTTTGTGCTTTAATAGATGAAATTTCATCTATTGGTGACTTCCCGATCCGCTCGGATCTGTTCATTATATATAGGAGGACAATCATGGTTTACAGAGTATTCGTTGAGAAAAAGACCGGTCAGGATCTTGAGGCTCAGGCTTTACTTTCGGATATCAATTCTTATCTCGGAATTCCGGGGATTACCCGTGTCCGCATCCTTAACAGGTATGATGCGGAAGGCATAGATGAAGAGCTGTTCAAATACAGCTGCGGGACGGTTTTCTCAGAGCCCCCCGTTGACAACACATATTCGGAGCTCAACCCCGACACTCCTTACTGCTTCGCGGTTGAGTATCTTCCCGGTCAGTTCGATCAGCGTGCGGATTCCGCAGCGCAGTGTATTTCACTTATTTCCCAGAAAGAAAGTCCCGTTATCAG
>JAEEGK010004688.1_pt1 | contig 33364 bp, 26 predicted proteins | sample 8958771 | NCBI WGS metagenome assembly JAEEGK01 (sample SAMN16246547, study PRJNA631951) | gut metagenome | biome: gut microbiome; feature: rumen; material: SC-attached | host: Bos | place: Iran: Karaj | collected 2018-10 | reverse complement strand
TTAAGATGCACCACCTGCCCGTCAAGGCTATGCTGCTGAAGTTCTTGCCGGTACGTGGCGAGACGCTGCCGCTTATCATGGTGCCCTCTACCGCTGGTACCGGTGCGGAGGTTACTGTTGGTGCCATCGTGCTCAACGAGCACGGTGTGCAGAACGCCACCGTGCTGATAGGCCTTGACGTGAGCCATGTGGTGCTCGACAGCGAGCTGACCCTCCGTGCACCGCGCGAAGTGACGGCGGCCTGCGGCATGGATGCCCTCAGCCATTGCATCGAGGGCGCTGTCAGCGATGTGGATGTCGACGATGAGGACATGCGTCTATCCATGGAGGGTGTGCGTCTGATATTCCAGAAACTGCCGGTTGTCATCAACGAGCCGGAGAATATCGAGGCGCGTCTGGCAATGTGCCGTGCGGCTATGTACGGCGGCAATGCCATCAACACGCAGTTGGCAGGCTATGTGCATGCTTTCGCCCACAGCATCGGCGCCAAGTATCACCTGCCACACGGACAGGCCATCTCGTTGATGCTTATGCCTGTGCTCGAGTACCAGAAAGAGATTTGCAAGACGAGATATGCCCAGCTGGCACGCTATTGCGGGATTGCGTCCGATGCAACCTCCGACGACAATGCCGCCGACCTCTTCCTTGCCGCCGTCCGTCAGCTGATGGCGCAATGCGGTATGGCCAAGCTGGTGTCGCCGGTGCGCCTCTGCGACCACGGGGAACTTATCCCGATGATTGCCGCCGACTCCATCAACTATTCGGCGCCTATTACCCTAAGCAACGACCAGATAAAGCAAATATTGGACAGCGTCACCAATACTGATTCGACAGAGACTTCTGGTTTCACCGAAGAGGTAATACGTGATATTGTGGCGGCACAGCGCAGGTTTTTCCGCACCGGTGCCACCCTCCCTGTGAAGTGGCGCATAAAACAACTCAAGAGGCTGAAAGCCGCCGTCATCGCTCATGAGGCGGAGTTCGAGGCGGCATTGGCCGAAGACCTCGGCCGCAGCCGTGTGGAAGCCTATCTCTGCGACATCGGCCCTATCGTTACTGAAATCAACGAGATGCTTTGCGGCTTGCGCCGCTGGGCGCGCCCGGAATGCCACTTCAGCGGCTTCATGTGCTTCCCTAGTATGGTCACCAAGGTATACAAGATGCCCTATGGTGTGTCTCTGGTCATCAGCCCTTTCAACTTCCCCATCCTGCTCACCATCGGTGTGGTGGCTGCGGCTATGGCCGGTGGCAACACGGTGGTCATCAAGTCAAGCTCCAAGTCGGCAGCCAGCACCGAGGCGCTCAAGCGCTTCTTCGCCGAAGTCTTCCCGCCGGAGTATGTCACCATCATAGACGGTGGGCACGACGTGGCCGATATGTGTCTGGCACAGCGTTTTGACAAGATCTTCTATACCGGCTCACCGGCTGTCGGCAAGCATGTGCTCACAGAAGCCGCCCGCAACCTTACTCCTGTGGCTCTTGAACTCGGAGGTGAGACGGGCAACTGGTGTGTCGTGCGCAAAGATGCCGACCTACGTGATGCCGCCCGCAAGATTGCCTTCTTCAAACTATGCAACGCTGGCCAGATATGCATCAACATCAACCAGATTGCCGTAGCCGAAGAGGTGGCCGAGTCGTTCTTGGCGGAGTTGAAACAGGCCTTCGTGAAGCAGATTGGCGAACATGCCGAACAGAATCCCGAATACCCCAAGCTCATAACTGCTGCCGCTTACGGCAAGTGTGCTGCGCTTGCTGACGAGTATCGCGACCGCATTCTGTTCGGAGGTGTCGGCGACAATGAGAGCCGCCGCTATGCACCCACCATCATCTATCCCGTTGACATCAACGAGCCTATTGTGCAGCACGAGCTGTTCTGCCCGCTGCTGCCCATCGTGCCGTTCAAAGATGTGGAGGTGGACGCGCTAATGGAGACCATTGCCGACCGCGAGCATCCTTTGGCTATGTATTTGTTTACCAATAATATGCGATGGGCTAACCGAGTCATGCGCACCCAGCAGTTTGGGGGAGGTTGCATCAACGAGGTGTGTATCCACATGATGGTAAAAGGAGTGCCTTTCAACGGCACGGGGCACTCGGGTATGGGCGCCTATCATGGCGAGTGGGGTTTCCGTGAGTTTACACACCCGCAGACCGTGCTCAAAGGCCGCACGCGCCTCAACTTGCCGCTGCGAGAGCATCCCTATAGCGGCAAGTCGGGAGATAAAAAGTTGAAAATCCTAAGGATTTTTGAGCGATAAAAAAGTGGAAATAGAGTGCAGATGGAGTGAGTGTATTTGGATTATTTTTTGTAAATTTGCACCCAATAATTATCATTCTAGCGTTATTGATTAAAATATTATAAATCAAATAATTATAAAACCAAATCTTATGGCTAAAACACTTTTACTGGGAGTTGAGGCAATTGCGCAAGGCGCACTTGACGCAGGATTGTCCGGAGTATATGCATATCCGGGAACTCCCTCCACCGAAATCACTGAGTACATTCAGAACTCCAAACAGGCTGTGGAAGGCAACGTCCACCGCATCTGGGCAGGCAACGAGAAGACCGCCATGGAGTCGGCTGTCGGCATGTCGTACGCTGGCAAGCGCGCCATGGTCTGCATGAAGCATGTCGGTCTGAACGTGGCCGCTGACCCGTTCATGAACTCCTCCATCACCGGCGCCAACGGCGGTCTCGTGGTGGTGGTGGCCGACGACCCGTCGATGCACTCCTCACAGGATGAGCAGGACTCCCGCTACTACGGCAAGTTCGCCCTCATCCCGGTCATGGAACCCTCCAACCAGCAGGAAGCCTACAACATGGTGTATGACGCTTTCGACCTTTCCGAGAAATATCATACCCCCGTCCTGCTGCGTGTGACCACCCGTCTGGCTCACTCCCGCGCTGGTGTGGAACGCCGCGAAGCCCGCAAACAGAACGAGCTCAACGTGTGCAGCAACCCGAAACAGTTTGTGCTGCTGCCCGCCAACGCCCGCAACCACTACCGCGCCCTGCTCGAGAAACAGCCCGACTTCGAGATGGAGTCCGAAAAATCACAATACAACCGCTACACCGATGGCGCCGACAAGAAACTCGGTATCATCGCCTCCGGTATCGGTTACAACTACGTGATGGAGAACTACGTGGGTACCACCTGCCCCTACCCCGTACTGAAAGTTTCGCAGTACCCCGCTCCCACCAACCTCATCGCCAAGATGGTAGATGAGTGCGAGAGCGTGCTGGTGGTGGAAGAGGGCTATCCGCTGATTGAGGACCACCTCCGCGGACTGCTCAACCGTACCGGCAACATCAAGGGCCGTATGGACGGCACCCTGCCGCGCGATGGCGAGCTCAACCCGAACCTCGTGGCCAAGGCCCTCGGCCTGTCCGAAAGCTACGGCTCACCCGTTCCCTCCATCGTGGCTCCGCGTCCGCCCGCGCTCTGCAACGGCTGTCCGCATATCGACACCTACCTCGCCCTCAACGAGGCGATGAAGGAGCACGGCCCCGGCAAAGTGTTCGCCGACATCGGTTGCTACACCCTCGGCGCACTGCCGCCCTACAAGGCCATCTACACCACCCTCGACATGGGCGCTTCCATCACCATGGCCAAGGGTGCCGCCGACTCCGGCATGAGCCCCGTGGTGGCCGTCATCGGTGACTCCACCTTCACCCACAGCGGTATGACCTCCCTGCTCGACTGCATCTACGAGAACACCCCCATCACGGTGATGATTCTCGACAACAGCACCACCGGTATGACCGGCGGTCAGGACAGCCACGCACTCGGTCGTATCGGCAGCATCTGCAAAGGTCTCGGCGTGGCCGAAGAGCACATCCGCATCATCACCCCGTTGAAAAACAACCATGATGCCAACGTGCAGGTCATCAAAGAGGAGCTGGCCTACCAGGGTGTTTCCGTCATCGTGCCCACCCGCGAATGCATCCAGACCCTGAGCCGCAGAATGAAAGCCCAATCCAAAAAATAATCGTAGGGGCGAATAATCATTCGCCCCCGCAAAAAAAATAAAAAAGTAGAGACGTGCTGTAGCGCATCTCTACATCAGGTAAAAAAATACCATCATCAAAAACAGAACCAACAATGAAAATAGATATCATCATAGCAGGTGTCGGCGGACAGGGAATCCTCTCCATCGCCTCCACCATCGGCGTAGCAGCCGTAAAGAAAGGTTTGTACCTGAAACAGGCCGAGGTACACGGCATGAGCCAGCGCGGCGGTGACGTGCAGTCGCATTTCCGCTTGGCCGACCACGAAATCGCTTCCGACCTCATCCCCATGGGCAAGGCCGACATGATCATCGCTGTAGAGCCGATGGAGTCGCTCCGCTACCTCCCTTGGCTGGCTGAAGGCGGCTGGGTCATCACCAACGACCAACCCTTCATCAACATTCCCAACTATCCCGACGAGGCCGCTCTGAAGGCTGAGCTCGACAAGCTGCCCAACAAGGTGGTCATCAATGCCGACCAGATCGCCAAAGACCTTGGCAGCGCTCGTTCCGCCAACATGGTCATCCTCGGTGCCGCTGCCCCGTTCCTCAAGATGGAGTACAGCGAGATTGAGGACGCCGTGCGCACCATCTTCTCCCGCAAGGGCGAAGCCGTCGTCAACACCAACCTCGCCTGCCTCAAAGCCGGCTACGAATTTGCACAGAAAAACAAATAACACTACAGCCACGTCCTAATCTATGGCCAATTATTCCGAAGAAATGACAAAGGTACTGGAGAGCGCCGCACAGGTGGCCCGCCAGTACCAATTTAGCCACATCGGCTGCGAACATATCTTTTACGCCATCTTGAAGTACCACGACGACACGCTGAGCAAACAGCTGCTCGCCGACTTCGGCTTCAACATCGAGAAGGTATGTTTCGACTTGGAGAGTATGTTTGTGGAAAATGAAGGCGAAAGCGACGGACAGAGTCCTGAAACGCTGACCTATAACACACAGGCACAGAACCTGTTGCGCTCGGCGGAACTGCATACCCGCTCGCTGCTCTCCCCCCTGATGGAGCCGCAGTTCTTCATCTTGGCCATCCTCAAGTCGGGACCGGCCGCCAATGTTGTCCGGAGCATCCTCAACAACTACGGCATCACCTACAACGCCTTCCTTGCCAAGCTGCGCAAGGATGACGGTCTCGGCAGCAAGCTGCGTGGCGGTTCGCGATACTCCACTCCCGACGGAGAGGACGATGATGAGGACAGCCGCTACACCCAGAAACGGGACAAGGGCAAAGGCACGCCGCTGCTCGACAACTTCGGCAAGGACCTGACCCAGTACGCCCGCGAGGGCAAACTCGACCCGATTGTGGGGCGCGAGAAGGAGCTGGAGCGTATCGCCCAGATTCTCAGCCGCCGCAAAAAGAACAACCCCGTGCTCATCGGGGAACCGGGCGTGGGCAAGTCGGCCCTCGCCGAAGGCCTTGCCATCCGCATCAACGAGGGACGCGTGTCGCGCACGCTGCTCAACAAGCGCATCATCGCCCTCGACATGACCTCGCTGGTGGCGGGCACCAAGTACCGCGGACAGTTCGAGGAGCGTATGCAGACCATCATCACCGAGCTGGAGAAAAATCCCGACATCATCCTGTTTATCGATGAGTTACACACGATGGTGGGCGCTGGCGGCGCACCGGGAAGCCTCGATGCCTCCAACATGTTCAAGCCCGCCCTCGCCAGAGGAGAGGTGCAGTGCATAGGCGCCACCACGCTCGATGAGTACCGCCAGTATATCGAAAAGGACGGCGCACTGGAACGTCGCTTCCAAAAGATTCTGCTCGAACCCACCACGCCGGAAGAAACCATCGAGATTCTCAACAACATCAAAGGAAAATACGAGGAGCACCACGGCGTGAACTACACCGACGAGGCCATCAAGGCCTGCGTGCAGCTCACCACCCGCTACGTCACCGACCGCTGTCTGCCCGACAAGGCCATCGACGCGCTCGACGAGGCCGGCGCCCGCGTGCATATCATGAACGTGCATGTGCCGCCCGTCTTTCTTGACACCGAGAAGAAAATTGCCGACTTGGAGGCACAGAAAGAGCAGGCCAAGAAGGAAAAACGCTACATCGAAGCAGGCCAGTTCCGCGACCAGATCAAGGAGTTGCAGGAAGAGCTGAAGGCTATGCGCAAAAACTGGGAGTCGGAAACCGAAGAGCTGCGCTACGAGGTGAACGAAGAGAATGTAGCGGAGGTGGTGGCCATGATGACCGGCGTGCCGGTGCAGCGCATCGCCAAGAGCGAGAGCGAAAAACTGCTCCGCATGGCCGACGAACTGCAAGGTAGCGTCATCGGACAGGACGATGCCATCGTGAAGATTGCCAAGGCCATCCGCCGCAACCGTGCAGGCCTCAAAGATCCCAACAAGCCCATTGGCACGTTCATCTTCCTCGGTCCCACCGGCGTCGGCAAGACCTATCTCGCCAAAGTGCTGGCCTCCTATCTTTTCGACTCGCCCGACGCGATGGTCCGTATCGACATGAGCGAGTATATGGAGAAACATACCATCTCGCGCCTCATCGGTGCGCCTCCCGGCTACGTGGGCTACGAAGAGGGCGGACAGCTCACCGAGAAGATCCGCCGTAAGCCCTATTCCATCGTTCTGCTGGATGAGGTAGAGAAGGCGCATCGGGATGTGTATAACATTATGTTACAAGTATTTGATGATGGCATGCTCACCGACGGCATGGGTCGTAAGGTCGATTTCAAGAACACCATCATCATCATGACCTCCAATGTGGGGTCGCGCGAACTCAAAGACTTCGGACAGAACCTCGGCTTCAGCACCTCCGCCACACAGGCCGGCAAGGACAAGAAAGCCCAGAAGATTCTTGAAGGCGCCCTCAAAGCCCAGTTCCCGCCCGAATTTCTCAACCGCATCGACGATATTATCTTCTTCAATAGTTTGCAAGAAGAGGATGTGAAGAAAATTATCAAACTGGAACTCAACAAGTTGCTCCAGCGTGTCGGCATGATGGGACTCAACGTCACCATCACCGACAAAGCCACCGACTTCCTCGTCAAGGAAGGATGGGACTCCAACTATGGTGCTCGTCCGCTGAAACGCGCCATCCAAAAACATGTGGAGGACATCCTCGCCGAAGAGATTCTGCAAAACGAAGGCCTCGAAGCTGCCACCCTCATCGTGGACTACGACGACCTCTCGGAAGGACTGGTGGTGAAAAAATCGGAGATGATGCTGGAAGAGAAGGAACAGGAAGAAGAGGAATAGAAGCACATTCACTCAAAATTATTTTTGCAAAAGAATAGAAAGATGAAGAGAAAATACATGCTTTTATGGTTCATCTTTCTGCTCTCCGCCACCGGCTGGGGACAAGTTGCTCACTTGGTGTTTAACGGCCAGTCGCTGCAGCCCTACGCGGGACAAACCGTCGTGTTCGACCAAACCCTTCATGTGGTAGGCCGCTACTATACCGATAGTTACTCCTACCTGTATCTTTCCTACGAGCGTTTGCGCCAGCCGGAAGAGTGCGCTGTGCAGGGCACGGCAGCATACGACTCGATAGCCGCAAGCCACACTACAGCCGTTATCAGTGCCCGCTGCTACAACTTGGATGTCAGCACGATACGGTTGGGAGCTACTATAGAGCAGCTGCAGGCTGTGGTGCTGAGTACAGGAGATCGCAACATCCGCATCGACGGACCGCAAAACTTCAGCAACAACGAGCGCCCCACGCAGCGTCCCGACGTGGGCAACGCGCGAATTATCGTCTGCGAAAGCAACCTCGAATACTATTGCCCTGAATGGGACGGCACCTACGGGGCAGGCAGCGACGAGGAGTTTGAGCGACAGCACCTGAAAACGGTGAAGGCACTGGCCAACATCGATGCCGACCTTTATGCGCTGGAGGAGCTGCAGCAGGGTCGCGAAGCACTCGACCGGCTTGTGGAGGGACTGAACGCTCGTACCGCCCCGGGACGCTATGCCGCCGTGGAGGATTTCGACAGCGTGACCAGCACCTACATCAAGACCGGTTTTGTGTACCGCACCGACAAGCTGCGGCCTGTGCTGCATTTGGGGCATCCGTACCACCCGGGGGCATCGAGCTACTTGATGCAGGCAGGCGACTACAAACGCGAACTAGTGCAATGCTTCGAGGAGCTGGCCACGGGCGAGCGGTTCGTGGTGTGTGCCAACCATTTCAAGTCGAAGTCGGGCGGCGACAGCACCAACAATTACTACAATGAAACCCGTGTGTCGGAGGCACAGTACCTCCTCGATTTTCTGGAAACGGAACAGAATAACAACTACTACGGCGATGCCGACGTGCTGATTTTAGGCGACCTGAACTGCGGCACGATGGAAGAGCCAGTGCGCCTGATAGAAGATTATGGTTATGAAAATGTGGTGAGCATTTATTCACCAGAGGGTTATAGCTACACTTTCAATGATGAGGTGGAGTACCTTGACCATGTTTTGGCATCGCCCAGTATGGTTGCACAGATTACAGGCGTGTCCCCCTACCATCTCAACGCCGATGAACCCTATCAGCTGCATTACAACTATAGTGAAGATACCACCATGTACCGCTACTCCGACCACGATCCTATCATTATCGGTCTCACGCTGGATTCGGAGCCGACAGAGTGCTGCGACACCCTGCATTACTTCGAGAGTTTCGCCCAGTCGATGGGCTGTTTTGAACCGGTAAATGTGGTGGGCGACAGCTACTGGTTCGGCTATTCCAACTACCAGTGCGCCTACATGAGTGCCTATAACGCAGGGGCCAACACCGACTGGCTGATGAGTCCCACCTTCGACCTTACCCACATGCAGTCGGCCACCCTCACCTTCGTACATACGTTAGGTTATGGTACGCCATCTGCGTGGCCATCTGCCTGCAAGTTGTTGATTTCCAAAGATTATCATGGAGATTTGAATGATGCTACATGGGCGCAGCTCCCCATCGTCAATTGGCCCTCCAGCAACTGGAACTGGCAGACCAACATCATTTCTATTCCTTCCAGCTACCTCGGGCAGCCTGCTGTTACCTTGGCTTTCCTCTATGATGTGCCCACCGACAACAACTGTCCCACCTGGGAAATCAAGAATGTGTCGTTCAACGCAGGCACCTCTCCCACCAATCCGCTGGGGATTGAGAATCCCACCACCAACCAGATTCCGATTAGCGTGCGGGTGGCCAACGGCGAGTTGTTTATCGACAGTTTAGGTCCTTATGAGACCGTGATTTATGATATTTCCGGAAGGGTGATAGCACGGTGTTATTCCACCCCCCAAGTGGCGATTCCCCTTCCATCATCAGGTACTTATATTATTAGTAGTGGGGGGTATTCACAAAAAATTGTCATCACAAATTTAAAATAATCAATATGAACAGAGAAGAAATTATTCGCGTAGTCAATGAATTTTTAACCGAAGAATTGGAAATCGATGCAGCTTTGCTGAAAGATGAGGCTTTGTTGAAGGAAGACCTGAAGATTGACAGTCTGGACTTTGTAGATATTTCTGTCATCGTGGAGCGTCATTTCAAAATCAAAATCAAACCTGAGGAGATGAAGGATGTGAAGACGCTGGTGCAGTTCTATGATTATGTAGAAGGCAAACTGCAGTAATGGCAGAGGATTCCTCACAGAACGATCGCCAGTGGAGCGGTAAGACGGGAGGAGGGAACTTCGGACAGCGATTTCTTTTTGCTTTTTTGAAGAAGGTGAAGGTGAAATGGCTGTACCCCGTTCTCTATCCGGTGGTGCCGTTTTATTGCATGGTCAACCACGAAGCCTTCGGCAATATTCTGTGGTATTTCCGGAATATTCATGGCTTTTCGCGGTGGAAGTCCTTTTGGATGGCCATCCACAACCATTTTGTCTTTGGCAAGGCGGTGTTGGACCGTTTTGCGATATTGTCGGGTAATGGCAGCCAGTTTCGTGTGGAGGTGGAGAACAGAGAGGTGTTCGAGCAGCTGCTGGAGCAGCCCGGCGGGTTCATCGTGGCCGGCTCGCACGTCGGCAACCTCGAACTGATAGGCCACTTTTTTAATCAAAACAGCAAGCCTCTCAACGTGGTGATTTTCGGCGGTGAGGGCAAGGATTTGAGTGCGAAACGAAGCCAGTCGTTCAGCAAGCACAACATCAACGACATTCCCGTTTCCGACAATTTGGACCACATCTTCCAGATCAAGACAGCGCTGGACCGCGGGGAGGTGGTGGTGCTGATTTGCGACCGCATCTTTGGAAGCTCCAAAACGCTGGAAGTTGACTTTTTCGGCCGTCCGGCGAAATTGCCGTTGGGGAGTTTCCTGTTGGCAGCCCAGATGCAGGTGCCCGTGGTGCAGCTGTCGGCGGCCAAGAAACGGCGTGCGCTCTATCTGGGCTATGTCAACATCCTGCCCCAGCCCGATGACAGCATGAACCTGCGCACACGCGCCAAGTTCATCGCCGAGCAGTACGCGCACACCCTCGAGAATGTGCTCCGCAAGCACCCCGAACAGTGGTTCAACTTCTTCGACTTCTGGGGCTGGCGCGACAGCACAACGAAATAGGTAGCTCGTGTGTCGAAGACACACCATCTCAGTAACCCCTGACAAACGAAACGCAGTGGAGTGCAGTCTGGGGGACGGCGGCCACTTGCGATAAAAAGCGTGTCGGAGACACGCGACTAATTGACCTGACCTTGCCGCAGGCACCGCGGATTGGAAAACATAAGCAAGCAGCACAAAGCACCCGGCAAAATGTTAGTCCATTTGTTAGTCCACGAAAAAAAAAGCACTCACAAATTTCTTTGTAAGTGCTTGATTTTCTTTGCGCTCCCTCTAGGACTTGAACCTAGGACCCTCTGATTAACAGTCAGATGCTCTAACCAACTGAGCTAAGGAAGCAGTGGTGTTTTGAGGATGCAAAAATACAACTTTTTTGTTTTGTTGTACACCTTTTTTGAAAAAAATTTTTCTACATCCTCAAAACATTATAATTTGTTATAGATGACTATTTTACGAATGATTATTTCGTCTATTTGGTCTTGTTTTTGAAGGCTTCAGGATACATATAGACCTTCAGATAGTTCTGAATATCGAAGTTTTTCTGCATGAAGGCTGCAATATCCTTCACCGTGATCTTGCTCAAGTTCTCCTTCACGGTGTTCATCTCGTTCAAATCATCATTGTAGAGATACTGAGTGGCAATGTAGGAATGCCAGTAACGGTTGGTCTGCTGGTCCTCTTCGGCATTGCGCAACATCTGCTCTTTCACTTTGTCGAGAGTGGTTTTCTTCGGGCCCTTTTTGATGAAGTTCTGGAGGATTTTGATGACGGCGTTCGACAGTTTGTCAGTGTTCTTCGAATCGCAGCTGAACAGCACCATGCACATCAGCTGGGAAGTGGGATATTTCTGTGCAGCCATCTGTACCATAGGACTATACACACCGCCCATCTTCTCGCGGATGGTTTCCAAAAGTTCGATGGAAAGAGCCTCGTTGATCACCTCGGTCATCAGCTCGTTCGGCTCGTTCCACTCCAAGTCGTTGATGAAGGCCAAGCCTGCCCAGCTGGCGGCATCCTCTTCACCAAAGTAAATCTCCTTGCTCACTTGCTTCTTCTCGTGTTTGCTGAACACCTCCGGACGGAATTTCTCTCTGTCGCTGGTGGTGGGCATGGAGGCGATGTAGGTCTCCATCATGTTCTCCAACTCTTTCTGGTCGAAAGCGCCGGTGAAGAAGAAGGTGAAGTCGGCGGGGTTGGCAAAACGCTCTTTGTAGAGATACATAGCACGGTCGTAATCCACCTTGCTGAGGAACTCCTCATCGTAAGTCATCATGTTGATCATGTAAGGATCGTTGTAGATGCTGCCGATGAACTCGCCGATGAACTTGTACATGGGCTGCGACTGGATCATCTTGATCTGCTCGCGCGTCTCATCCATCACGAGCGTATAGGCGGCAGTGTCCTCACGCGGATGCGTGAAGAAAGCGTTGATATACTGGCAGAAAAGGTCGAGGTCTTTCGGACTGGTGCTGCCGCTGAGGCCTTCGCTGATGACGGAAATGTTGGGGCTGAGACCGATTTTCTTGCCTTTCAATTTCTTCTGCAAGGAGGCGTAGTCCATCTCGTTGATACCGCCACGGTCCACCATTTCGGAGGCGAGGGCGAGTGAGGGGATGTCGCACTCATAGTACATGCTGTACCCGCCCTGGCTCGTTGCGGTGAACAGGATTTCATCGTTCTTGAAGTCGGTGTGTTTGGCCACCACCTTGATGCCGTTGGAGAGGGTGTACTCGGTAGCGCCCACCTCGGGAAGTTCTCTCTGGCTTACGATGCTGCCTTTCTTAAGGGTTTCTTTCTCAATAATTTCCTGCTCTTTGTAGTTGTCCACGTAGGGTTCCACATTGGCAAGGGATTTGTCTTTCATGATGGCGATCATCTCAGCTTCCGTGGGTACTTTCACGCCCTCTTTTTCGGGAGCCATCACCACGGCCACAAAGTTCTCGTCCACAATCCATTTCTTGGCCAGGGCGTTCACCTCTTCCAAGGTGATGCCGTCGAGGTATTTCTTGGCGTATGCGAGTTCGCGCTTGGCACCCGGGATGGGCTCCTGATGCAGATAGTTGTCCACATACTCGCCAGCGAAACGGGCCGACTCGGTCTTGTCAACCTCCTTCACGGCACGCTCGTAACGCTCCATCAAAGCCTCTTTGGCACGCTGCAACTCGGTCTCCAAGAAACCATATTTCAGCACGCGGTAGTCCTCGCGAAGCAACATCTCAGCAGTCTCTTTGATGCGGTTCTCTTTGGCCATACCCACCAGGGTGTAGGCATCCATTTCGCCAATAAAGTGGCCGTATCCCACCGAGCTACCCACAGCGGGACAGCTGGGATTCTGCTGAAGTTCTTCCAAACGCGATTCAAACATTGAGTTGTACAACTCCTCGATCATGTGGTCGCGGTAGTCCTGAACGGTGGTCATGGGCTGATGTTTGAACTTGCGGATCATCATCACCTGGTTGCCACCAGCCTCTTTGTCGGTGCAAACACATGCCAGAGGCTCCTTGTTGTCTTCAATCTTGGGATAAACCTTCGGACGGGCGTTCTCCTTGGCCGGGATGGGGGAGAACTTGTCCTTAATCTGCTGCTCGATTTTGTCCACATCGATGTCACCGACCACAATCACAGCCTGCAAATCCGGACGATACCAGTCGTTGTAAAAACGACGGATGACCTCCGGCTTGAAGCCCTGGATGATTTCAATCAGACCGATGGGCAGACGCTGAGCGTACAGCGAGTTGGTGAACACCACCGGGAACCATTTCTTCTGCATACGGTCGCTGGCACCGTTGCCCATACGCCACTCCTCGGAAATTACACCGCGCTCGTCGTCAATCTCCTTCGGGTCGTAAAGCAGACCGTGTGCCCAACCATACAATATATTAATACCGAAGTCAATGTGCTTCTGGTTGTCGGTCGGCATGGTGATCATGAAAACGGTCTCATCGAATGAGGTGTATGCGTTGATACCCACTCCGAAGGTGACACCAATCTTCTGCAACTGGTCGATCATGTCGTTGTGCGGATAACCTTCGATACCGTTGAAGGCCATGTGCTCGGTGAAGTGAGCCAGACCCTGCTGGTCGTCATCCTCCTGGCACGAACCGGCGTTCACTGCCAAACGGAACTCCACACGACCTTCGGGTTTTGCATTGTGACGGATGTAATATGTCAATCCGTTGTCCAATTTTCCGATTCTTACGTTCGGATCGTTGCCGATTTTGGCATCCAATTTCTGCGCATTGCCGCTGGGCATAAAGCCAAAACTAACCGCAACAATGGCAATAAAAAACAAAATTTTTTTCATACTTTTCATGGTTTGGTTATTAATAAATTATTGATTTTTAATTATTTACACTAATAAATGAAGGTAATTTTATGCTTATGCAAAAGTACATTAAATTGCCATTTCTACAACAATTTTCTCCTTAATTTATTATAAAAATGAAGAAAAAAATTTTTTTTGAAGATTGTGTTGTGCGTGTTGAAAAAAGTTGTATTTTTGCAGCCTCAAATTCAGAGAGGCGCTGTAGCTCAGTTGGTAGAGCAGCGGACTGAAAATCCGTGTGTCACTGGTTCAACTCCAGTCAGTGCCACTCCTTCAAAAGGATCACGAAAGTGGTCCTTTTTTTTGTTGTGGGTTGTGGCACACCCTCTCAATCGTCACCACACAGTTGGGTGTATTTTCTCTCAAATAGTTCATCAATATCATCGAAACGCTCATCCAACCGATCTTCCTCCCATTCTTTCAGATTGGCATCGGATCCATACTTCTTTTGAATTTCTTTGAAATCCTCCGAGAATCGGTTGGCCACAATGGTCAGCCTTTCGCAAGTAGTGCATTTGTTGAGCTGTTTTTCGAGGTCATCGATAAAATCCATTATCTCTAAAAAAGCAGGGCTGCTTTCCCCGACGTTTTCAGAGTTTTTGTCTCCCTTTTTTTCGTACCCATCATTCATGCTGTCTCCGCACAATTTCTCCACTTGAATGTCAACCAGTTTTTCTATTTCTTGCAATTGTTGTTCTAAAACTTCTTCCTCTGCTTCTGTAAGATCGTCATCGTTATACTGATCACTGATTTTTGCCAGGTCGTCGAGGAATTTTTCAAAAACTGCGTCTAATTCATCGCAGGTTTTGCAGTTTTTTATGTTCTCTTCCGTCTGGTCAAACAGCCTCATGAAGGCTTTGAAAGCAGGGCCTCCTTCTTTGTGGGAGGAGATTACACTCTTTACCTCATCGTTTCCGTAAGTTGGGTGGCTATGGCCATAAAGGGAAAACAGCAGGCAAGATGCTATGCACAGAAACAATAATTTTTTCATAGTGTTGATGTTAGGGTGAATGATATTTTTATTGGGTGCAAATATACAAAAAAATAAAAAAGGCAACCCATTCGGATTGCCTTTTTTTTGAACGTCGGGGTGAGAAGACTCGAACTTCCGACCCCTTGCACCCCATGCAAGTACGCTAGCCAACTGCGCCACACCCCGTTCATTTTTGCGGCTGCAAAATTAGAAAAAATTTCAATACGCTCATCCTTTTTTGAAAAAAATAATTTTTTCACCTTCTTCCCCCTTCTTTCTGTTTGATATTGAAAAAATTAGTGTAATTTTGTCAGCCTAAAATTCTAAACTAATCCGCTTATGCAAAATAAGTTAATCGTTGTATCGGCACCTTCCGGAGCAGGAAAGACCTCCATTGTGCGCCATCTTCTCGAAAATATTCCTGAACTTTCTTTCTCCATTTCCGCCACCACACGCGCCAAACGCGAGATGGAAACCGACGGAAAAGACTACTACTTTATCACCGTTCCCGACTTTCAGAAGCGCATCGCCGATGGCGACTTCCTCGAATGGCAGGAGGTGTACGCCGGACAGTACTACGGTTCCCTCAAGTCGGAGGTGGACCGTCTCGGCAACGAAGGCAAGGTGGTGATTTTCGATGTAGATGTGCTCGGCGGCATCAACATCAAGAAGTATTACGGTGAAAGAGCCCTCTCCATCTTCATCCAGCCGCCCACCGTCGAGGATCTGAAAAAACGCCTCGTGGGACGTGGCACCGAAACGCCCGAAACTCTTAAAAAACGCATCGACAAGGCTGAGTACGAACTCACCTTCGCCAACCAGTTTGACGTGATCCTGGTGAACGACATCCTCGCCGATGCCCAACAGAAGGCCTGTCAGTTAGTCCACGATTTCTTATGTCAAAAGTAGGTCTCTTCTTCGGCTCGTTCAATCCCATCCATATCGGCCATCTTATTATGGCTGAATATTTTGTGGAGAATACCGACCTGAAGGAGGTGTGGTTTGTGGTGTCGCCCAACAATCCGCTCAAGAAGAAGGAGTCGCTGCTCAATGGTCACCAGCGGCTCTATATGGTGAACCTCGCCGTGGAGGACGACGCCCGCTTCCGTTCCTGCGACATCGAGTTCGGACTGCCGCTCCCTTCCTATACCAGTCACACGCTGGTGCGGCTCAGCGAGAAATATCCCGACAAGGAGTTTGTGCTGATCATGGGCGAGGACAACCTCCAGAGCATCGACAAGTGGAAGAATTATGAGTTCATCTTGGAGAATTACGCCATCTACGTCTATCCGCGCCCCGGCTGCGACGGCGGGAAGTGGAAGGAACTGCCTAATGTGCAGATGGTCAATTCGCCACTCATGGAAATTTCCGCCACCCTGATTCGCAACTCCATCGCGGAGGGCAAATCCGTACAATATTTCCTCCATCCCAAAGTGGCGCAGTGCATCGACGAGATGGGATTCTACCGGAGAAAGTAAGAGGCCGTTGAAAGCCTATTCAACCCGCTAATTGTTTTTTACGATAAGAACAGGTGGTTAGGCCACCTGCGGAGAGGGGTTATTCGGGTACAGCAGTTCACAACGGTTGATGATGGCGTTGGCCATGTCAAAGCCCGAGTCGCAGGTCTTTTTGTTTTTGGTGCCATCATACCCCATGTACAGGTGCAGGGTTTCATAGCCAGTGTTAACAAACTGCAGGAGTTTGCGGTCGCGTTTGGCGGCAGCCTCCTGATATTTGGCTATGGAGGGACGGCCTTTTCCCTTCCGCACCCCTAATACCGCATCTAAGGCAATCAGACATCCCTTCCACAGCGTGTCGCCAGCAATGCGGACATACTTTTTGTCCCTGTAAAGATTGGTTTCGGGATCCAATTTAGAGTTTTTGATGATTTCTTCGGCATTCGCCACATAGCGGCGGGCCTCTTCAATAGGATCTTCGAGTTCCATGATGTTTAGATTAATTTTGTAGAGACGCGGTGCACCACGTCTCTACAGGACACCGCAAAGATACAGCAGAAAATTCATTTGTTATCAATTTCGTAAAAATATTTTTTGAAGGGATAATTGTTTCAATAACAATGATTTGAAAAAACATCCTTTTGCACTCTGCAACTTTTTGGCAGAGAGAATGTTAGCGATTTTGGAAGAATTTGCGGGCACAATAAAAAACAGGAGGACACCTTCCGGCATCCTCCTGTTATTACATATTAATAAATGTGAGCTTATTTCTTGGGAATGTTCTTGAGCAGAGCCACGATGAAATCCCAGAATTTGCCCACACTCTCGATGTTCACGCGCTCGTCGGGTGAGTGCGGATGCATGATGGTAGGTCCGAAGGAGATCATGTCCCAGTTCGGGTAGTTGACGCTGAAGAGAGCGCATTCCAAACCGGCGTGGATAGCCATGAAGGCGGGGTCTTTCTTGAATTTGTCCTTGTACACCTTCTTGGCGGTCTGCAGAATCGGAGATTCCATGTTCGGCTTCCAGCCCGGGTAGCCAGCCTCGAGCACGATGTCGGCACCGGCAAGGCGGGCGATGGCGGTCATCTTCTGGCCCACCGCATCCTTGGCGCTGTCCACAGAGCTGCGCATCAGGGAGATGATCTGGATCTTGCCGTTCTGGGCGTTCACCACGGCGAGGTTGTTGGAGGTCTCCACGAGGCCGGGCATGCTGTCGCTCATGCGGAGCACGCCGTTGGGCAGTGCGAACACCATGCCGAGCAGTTTCTCCTGAATAGCTTCGGGCATCACCTTGGCGGGTGTGTCGATAGCTTTGGCCTTGATGGTCATGTTGGGCTCGGTGGCGGAGAACTCGGCCTTGGCGGTCTTGGCGAAGGCGTTGACGAGCTTGGTGAGAGCCTTTTCGTTGGCTTCGGGCACTGCCACGATGGCAACGGCCTCACGCGGGATGGCATTGCGCAGGTTGCCGCCCACGAAGGAGGCGAGACGGATGCCGCACTTCTCGGAAGCCGTGCTCAGCACGCGGGTCATCAGCTTGTTGGCGTTGGCGCGGCCGAGGTTGATGTCCATGCCGGAGTGACCGCCGTTAAGGCCGGTGATGACAATCTGGTAGCCCTTCATGCCAGCGGGAACGGCCGTGTTGCGGTAGTTCATGGTGATGACACCGTCGAGACCGCCGGCGCAACCCACATAGAGCTCGCCCTCGGTTTCGGAGTCGAGGTTGATGAGGATCTCACCCTTGAGGGCGCCCTTCTTCAGACCGAAGGCTCCCGTCATGCCGGTCTCTTCGTCAACGGTGAGGAGCACTTCCAGCGGACCGTGAGCCACGTCCTTGGAGGCGAGCACAGCCAGAGCGGCGGAACCGCCGATACCGTTGTCGGCGCCGAGGGTGGTGCCGGTAGCGCGTACCCACCCGTCCTCGCAGATGCGCGGTTTGATGGGGTCTTTGGTGAAGTCGTGTTTCGTGCTGGCATTGGCCTGGGGCACCATGTCGATATGGGCCTGCAAGATCACGGGAACGCGGTTCTCCATGCCCTTGGTGGCCGGTTTGCGGAACACGAGGTTGCCGGTGGCATCCTGCTTGCACTCGATATTGTTCTTCTTGGCCCAATCCATCATCCAGGCGGCGAGTTTATCCTCGTGTTTCGACGGATGCGGAATAGCGCAGATGTTGTCAAAAATTTCCCATAATGATTTGGGGTACAATTTTGATAATTCTCCCATAGTAATTGATTTTAATTAAGATGTTGATTTATTGGATAAAATGATTGATTTCAGATAAAAGGAGGAAGTGGACGGCAGAAATTCAGAGTTTGAGGCGGCAAATATACAACAAAGTTTGCAAATTTTATTCATCCTAAATTCAAAAAAAACTTGTACTTTTGCAGGCTTAAATTTAGCGTATGTTGGAAGAAAAGAAGTTTAACATCAGCAATCTTTTCCGCAACTTCAACTGGAAGAAGCGGCTCATCATGTATGCTGTTGTGGTGGCGTTGGCAGCGGTATATATTTTTGTTTTTTCCGACAGCAACTACAGGATTCACAAAAAATTGAACAACAAGATTGCAGAGCAGGAGCAAGAGCTGGAGAAACAGGAACAGAATGTTGCCGCACAGAGCACCTATAAAAACTTACGGAATGACTCGCTGGATCTGGAACGCTATCGTCGAGAGCAACTGAATATGAAGAAAGAGAATGAAGATTTGTTTTTAATAAAAGAATGAAGCTGCTGATTATCAACGGGGTGAATTTGGGGATTTTGGGTACCCGCGAGGTGAATGTCTATGGCCATGTCACCTTCGAGGAGTATCTTTTTTCGCTCCGTCAGCAGTTTTCATCCATACAGATCGACTATTTCCAGTCGGATGCGCTCCACGAGCTGGTCGCCCGCATCCATTCTGCCTCCGACTACGACGGCATCATCCTCAATCCGGGGGCCTACACCCACACGGCCATCGTGTTGGCGGATGCCGTGAAGGCGGTGGCTACGCCGGTGGTGGAGGTGCACATCTCCAACCTCTTCGCCCGCGAGCAGTACCGCCGCAAATCCTGTCTGGCAGGCTGCTGCCAGGGGTTCATTTCCGGCTTCGGACTTCAGGGCTACGCGCTCGCCGTGCAATCTTTCATCCAAAATTAAACTTGTCAAGCATTTTTATATCAAAATATCGTTTTAGTCATTAAAAAAATAAAAAAAACATATCATGAAAAAAGCTTTTATTCTCACCCTCATCGTATTCTTCGCTTCATTTACTGCTTTTGCGCAGAGTGATGCGAATGCAGGCAAAAACGGCAAAGCCGGAACAGAAGTCTCCAAAGACAACAAGAAGAATAAGAAAGTAAAGGTGGCTGAAATTACTTTTGAAAGCCTTGAGTATGACTATGGTAACATTTACAAAGGCGACAACGGCGAGTGCGAGTTCAAGTTCAAGAACACCGGCAAGGCTCCGCTGACCATCACCAAGTGCCAGGCCTCTTGCGGTTGTACTGTTCCGTCGTGGCCGAGAGATCCCATCGCCCCCGGCAAGACCGCCGTTATCAGAGTGAAATACGACACCAACCGCATCGGCACCATTAACAAGTCGATTACCGTGAGTTCTGATGCCGTCAACAACAGCGTGGTGCTTCATATCAAAGGACATATCAGCGAGAAGCCGGTGGAGTCGGCTCCCGTGCAGGATGCTCCGATGATGAAGGCCAACTAAAAATCTACGAAAATGAAAAAGATTCTCATCGCATTCGCCATCCTGTTGGTAGCCAACTTGGGCATGGCACAAAGCAATTCCTCAAAAGCCGCTTCTTCCGAGAAGAATACCGCCGCTGCGACGAACGTCACGGGCGCCGAGATCTCATTCGCCAAGAAGACCATCGACTATGGCACGCTCCATGTCGGTGATGTGAAGACGATAGAGATGGTGTATACCAACACGGGCAAGAAGCCTTTGATTCTCGATAATGTCACCACCAACTGCGACTGCACGGAGGTGGACTGGTCGAAGAAGCCGGTGATGCCGGGCAAGACCGGGGTGATCAAGGTGACCTATACCGCCAAGCACACGGGGCTCATCAGCAAGTGGGTGACCGTGATGTCGAATGCGGAGACCGACCGTGTGGTGTTGAAGACCAGCGGTGAGGTGAAGTAAAGAAAAGGAAACGGTTGTCCGGCGGCGTGCAAGCCAAGGGCAGCCGAACCGCACAATGGGGTCGTTTGGTTTTGACAGCATGTGTGTGGATTTGTAAGCACGTCGGAGGTTGTGAGACGGTTCCGTTAAAAACTAACTCTCTTAGCCAATAAATGGCAACAACTATGCTTTCGCTGCCTAATCGCGGCGAATCCCGGAACCCGGACAAGGTCCGTGGCACTGGGTGCTTCCCCGGCAGCCCTGCCGTTCGGCGGCCGGCCAGAAGTATCATAAAGGAATGGATAGCGAGCGCAGGCTTCGATGCGTGAGCGAAATTTAGAAGATAAGCGCGGGGTTGGTTGGTCCCGTACCTGCCACGCGCCGACAATCAAACGGAGACTAAACGTGTAGAAAGCATCTCTGCAGCAAGTTTGGACGCGGGTTCGACTCCCGCCGGCTCCACCAAAGCAGGAAATTCCCCCGATGATCATGTGATTGTCGGGGGGATTCTAACGAAAAGAAGCATGAAACTGGCAGACCGATTGTTGAATGTACTGGAAGAATACCATACTTTGGGTATTAGCGAGCAGATAGACTATCAGAAGTTCTATCTTTACTCGTTGATCACCCATTCTACGGCTATTGAAGGAAGTACCGTGACGGAGATTGAGAACCAGCTGCTTTTTGATGAGGGAATTACTGCCAAGGGCCGCACGTTGCAGGAGCAGATGATGAACCTTGATCTGAAAGCGGCTTACGAGCATTCGATGCTCTTGGCCAGACAGCATACCGATTTCTCCATCGATTTACTGAAAAGCCTGTCTGCTTTGGTGATGAAAAACACTGGCGGGCAATACAACACCGCACAAGGTTCGTTTGATGCAGCCAAAGGCGACCTTCGTTTGTTAGGAGTTTCGGCGGGCATTGGCGGGCGTTCGTATATGAATTATCAGAAAGTCCCTCAGAAGCTACAGGATTTCTGTGTGTGGCTCAATGCGGAACGCCACCAACTCTCCAAAGAAGATATTATCGCAGCATACAACTTGAGTTTTGATGCACACTATCAGCTGGTTACTATTCATCCGTGGGTGGATGGTAATGGACGGATGTCGCGTTTGGTGATGAACCAGCTGCAATTTGAGTTCGGACTGGTACCGGTGAAAATCGTAAAGGAGGACAGAGCCGAATACATACAGGCATTGGTGGATGCCCGCGAGCAGGAATCTGTGGATCCGTTCCGCAACTTTATGTTGGAGGAGCACATGCGCAACCTCAGCAAAGAGATGGCGGAATACAAAAAATCGCAATTGTCTGACCCGATAAATCCCGTTGCTGACCCGATAAATATTTTCACTGACCCGATAACGGAGCGCTTGTATCAGGCTATATTGCAAAACGATAGTCTGAATTACAGGGGTTATGCGGCACTATTAGGGGTTTCGGAAGCCACCATCAAGCGCCGCCTCGCTGACCTGAAAAAGGCAGGAATGATTGTCCGTGTAGGCAGCAACAAAACCGGCCGGTGGGGGACTGCAGCCAAATAATTTTCAATTTTCAGTTTTCAATTCTCAATTTGCTAAAAACGCTCCCTTTTCTGCATTTTTTTGCCGAAAAAATGCTATTTTTGCAGCGAAAAATGCAATAAAAGAACAATATGCCCAAAGACTTGCAAGAAGGATACGTGTATATCCTTACCAATCCCAGTTTTAAGGAGGATTGGGTGAAGATCGGAAAGAGTTCCCGCCCAGTGGATGTCCGTTCAAAAGAATTGGACAACACGGCTGTTCCTCTTCCATTTGAGATTTTTGCTACGATGAGAACCACCAAATACAATGAGGTGGAAAAATTGGTTCATAAAACTATCGACCGCCTTACTGACTTGCGTATCCGTCAAAACAGGGAGTTTTTCAATGTTGATCCACAAGTGGCGCTTGACATTTTTATGGATATAGCCTGTGCTATTGAGGACGCCGTCATTATGCGGTATGATGCGGATAAGCCGTATCAGATTTATCCAATTGTGGAAGGTCAGAAAATCAAAGAGAAGGAAGAGAAGAAGGAAATCCGCAAAGCTTTTGATTTCAGCATGATTGGCCTGAATGTGGGTGACACTGTCATATTCGATGCACTGAACCTTCCTGTAAAGGTAGCAGGCAAAAACAAGGTGGAGTATGAAGGCCGCCTCTGGAGTCTCTCCGCTTTCTGCGGCACCTACCTGCCCGAAGAAATGCACAACAAGAGTGAATCTTACCAAGGCCCGAAGTATTTTAGTCACAATGGGAAAACCTTGTGGGAGATTAGGTTGGAGAGGGAAAAAGAATAATTTTTTTTTGGCTTATAACTTCCGATAATACAAATTATCACGAAAATGACACCTGAGGAAAAAGCGAGAGTCAAAATTGACAGAATGTTTGAGGAGGCCGGTTGGCAGGTCGTTAGCCGGGATGAATACACCCCTAATCTGACTGCTGCTGCGATTAAAGAAGGTTTGCTTAAACATAATCTTGAAGCTGATTATTTCTTGTTTATCAATGGCAAAGCTGTTGGTATATTGGAAGCCAAAAGAGCAGATGTTGATGTGAATTGTGCTAAGGTTAAAGCTCAAGCTGAAAATTATGTCAATAATGTGCCATCTATCTATGCTGCATACGAAAAACCGCTGAGGATTATTTATCTATCTAATGGTGAAAAGGTTTTCTTTTATGATTATGCGAAGCAAGATGGAAAATATATTGAAATAAATCGCATTCACACCCCCAAGGAAATTGTCGATATTTTAGGAATCAACGATTTCTATGCCGGATTGCCTACATTGAAAAGCAAAGGATTGAGACAGTGTCAGTTTGATGCAATAAAAGGTCTGGAACAGAGTTTCAAAAACGGGCAGAAACGTGCTTTGATGGTTTTGGCTACTGGTGCAGGCAAGACTTATACCGCCTGTCTCGCAGCTTATCGTTTTCTGTCCTATACGCCGATGCGGAAAGTTCTATTCTTGGTTGACCGCAACAATTTAGGCAAACAGGCGGAAGGCGAGTTCGGTACATTCAGACTTACTGAAAACAAAGAACCGTTCAACACGATTTTTGGTGTCAATCGCTTGAAATCGACAAAGATACCTTCAGACAGTAATGTTGTTATTTCCACAATTCAAAGATTATTCTCATTGTTGAAGGGTGACGATGTGGATGATAATGATGAAGAGAGTGCTTTTGATGATAATGAGGACAATGTGGTGAGTCTGCCGACCAATCCATTGCTGCCGCCCGATTATTTCGATTTGATTATCATTGATGAGTGTCATCGTTCCATATATGGTAATTGGAAACAAGTTTTGGATTATTTCAAAACAGCCAAAATCATTGGCTTAACAGCTACTCCAATTCCTGAAACTGTTGCATTTTTCAATAATAATATTGTTGTCAACTATACCCTGGAAGAATCTATTAAAGACGGCGTTAATGTTGATCATCGTACCTTTAGAATTCGCACCGAAGTGACTGAAAACGGTGGTGCCATTCTTGAAGGTGATAGAACACGGCAAACCACAGTATATACTGGAAAAACGGAAAATGTGGTCTGGCAGGAGAATAAGAATTATACCCGAGAGGAACTCAACAGAAGTATCATCAATCCTGCGCAGATCAAGTTGATTCTGGAGACTTATCGGGATTCTGTTTATACCGAAATGTTTGTTGACCCGCAGCGTGAACCTAATTTCGACTATCTGCCCAAAACACTTATTTTTGCATTGAATGAAAATCATGCCAACAACATCGTGAAGATAGCAAAAGATGTTTTCGACAGGCATGATGATAAATTTGTGCAGAAAATCACTTATTCTGTTGGTGACAGCAACGCTTTGATACGACAATTCCGTAATGATAAGGATTTTCGCATAGCGGTTACCTGTACGCTGGTGGCCACTGGCACTGATGTCAAGCCGTTAGAAGTTCTGATATTTATGCGCGATGTGGCGTCAGAACCATTGTTTGTCCAAATGAAAGGCAGGGGAGTGCGTACGATTGGCGATGAACAGTTGAGGAATGTTACGCCAAACGCCATTAGTAAAGACTGTTTTTATCTTGTTGATGCTGTTGGTGTTACGGAAAGACAAAAGTCGGTGCCCAAACCAGGTAGCGGACCGAAACCTGTTCCGCCCACACTGAAAGAATTGTTGGAATTGCTTGCGCATGGTAATGTGGAAGATGACAATTTGCGGATGTTAGCGAGTCGCTTGTCAAGAATCCACAATAAATGTACAGATTCTCAAAGAGAAGAATTTGCGAATCTGTCACATATAACGATGAGCCAACTTGCAACGGACATCTTTAATGCTTTGGAAGACACATCGTTTCCTCCATTTCTGGACATTAACGAACCCAATCTTGAGCGCAAAACTTTGATTGCATTACTGATCAATAATGTGCCAGCCCGAAACTATCTTCTGATTGTGAACGCAGGATTTATCAACACGCTTATGCCGGGTGAAGACAATCTCATATACAGTGGGTTTTCGAGAGAAGAGGCGATGGCAACCACATCTGCGTTTGAGGAATATTGCGACGAACACAAGGACGAAATTGAAGCGTTGCGAATCATTTATAATAATGACGGTGCTCCTATCACTTTCAAGATGCTCAAGGACTTGCAGAACCGTATGAAAACATTTAACAACAAGTTTACCATTGCTAATCTATGGCATTCATATTCCGTGGTTGACATCAACAACGTAGCGGTTTATAATGGTGCTGACCAAAAAAACGAGAAGGAAGCACTCACAAACCTCATTCAGTTGGTGCGGTTCGCATGGCATAAGATTGCACGGTTGGAAAGTTTATGTACGGGTGCTCAACAGCGTTTTAATTTGTGGTATGGTCAGATGCAGCGCGATATTACAGCAGAACAGATTAAATTGATGCGTCAGATTGTCGATTATATTGCGGCCAACGGAACGTGTCAGATTTCAGACATTAAAGATTATGACAAAACATTTGCGGCGCAGCTCATTTCGGAATACAAGGGCTTGGACAAAGCAAATGAGGCATTGGAATCGTTATCAAGATTTATTATTTATAGAAAAGCAGCGTAAGTTTTTATGGCTAAAGAAACACTTCAAAGGGAACAGACATTATCCCAGAAAGTTTGGCAGCTTGCCACGGTTTTAGCGGGACAAGGTATTGGTTTTACCGATTATATAACCCAGCTCACTTATCTTTTGTTTTTAAAGATGGACGATGAGAATACTGAGACTTTTGGCGAGGAATCAGCTATTCCGGAAGGATTCAGATGGAAAGATTTACTTGCACTTGACGGTCTCGCACTCATTAAGCAATACGAGGACACTCTCAACATCTTGCAGAAAGAGGATAATCTTATTGGTACTATCTATACAAAGGCTCAAAACAAAATCGACAAGCCGGTTTACTTGAAAAAAGTGATCACGCTCATTGATGAGGAGAAATGGCTTGTGATGGATGGTGATGTGAAGGGTGCCATATATGAAAGTATTCTTGAAAAGAACGGACAAGATAAGAAAAGCGGTGCAGGACAGTATTTTACGCCTCGTTCGCTGATTCAGGCGATGGTTGACGTAACCCGGCCCAAGATTGGCGAGACCGTTTGCGACCCGGCTTGCGGAACCGGCGGCTTCCTGTTGGCGGCATACGATTATATGAAAAATCAGTCGCAGGACAAGGAAAAACAAGACTTTCTGCGGAACGAAGCCTTGTCGGGAGTCGATAATACCGCCCTTGTAGTAACGTTGGCTTCGATGAATCTTTATTTGCACGGTGTCGGTACCAACAGAAGTCCTATTGTTTGTCGAGATTCATTGGAAAAGGCTCCGGAAAACCTTGTCGATGTGATTCTTGCCAATCCACCTTTCGGTACACGTCCGGCAGGCTCTGTGGAGATTAGCCGTGATGATTTTTATGTCGATACCAAGAACAACCAGCTGAATTTCCTTCAGCATATAATGGTGTCACTCAAACAGGGTGGCCGTGCGGCAGTGGTGTTGCCCGACAATGTGTTATTTGAGGGCAATGCCGGTGAGACGGTCAGAAAAGAATTGCTCAAAAACTTCAACCTCCACACCATTTTGCGTCTGCCAACCGGCATCTTCTACGCTCAAGGTGTTAAGGCAAATGTCCTGTTCTTCACCAAGGGAACTCCGACGAAAGACATCTGGTATTTCGATTATCGCACAGGAGTGAAGCATACACTTGCCACCAACCCGATGCAACGTCATCATTTGGATGAGTTTGTTGAATGCTATTGCGCTGATGATATGGGTAAACGTAAGGAAACTTACGATGCGGAAACCAACCCGAATGGCAGATGGCGTAAGTTTACGCTGAAAGAGATTATGGCTCGCGACAAAACCAGCCTCGACATCAGCTGGATAAAGCAGGGCGACGAAACCGAAGACATGTCTCTGTCTGAGTTGCTTACCACCATTCAGGAAAAGAGCAATAAGATAGCCGACGCAGTTGCCAAATTGCAAGAGTTGTTGAGAGGAATTGATGGATAAAATTTGTATTTTTGCATTTCCTAAACCATAGGAAATTGAACATACAAAAAAAATGGAGAATCTTGATTTATTGGTAAAAGAGTTAAGCAAACTTCCGACCGAAGCGGGATGGGTTGAGTTCAAACATAATGATGATGAGCCTAAAACGATAGGGGAAGATATTAGCGCTTTGGCTAACAGTGCTCTCCTTGCCGACCACTCGCATGCTTATATGATATGGGGGATAGAAGATGGTACGCATAACATTGTTGGCACAAACGTCAGGTTGAAGCAGGTGAAAAGAGGTAATCAGGAGTTGGAAAGCTGGTTGCGGCAACTTCTCTCCAAAAATGCGGATTTTGAATTTCATTCAGCAAAAGTAGAAGGAAAACACGTTGAAGTTATTGTCATTGCCAAAGCTGCGGGCATTCCTGTTACTTTTGAAAAAACTGGCTTTGTAAGGGTAGGCAGTTACACCAAAAAACTTAATGATTTTCCTGCCATACAAGCCCAACTTTGGGACAAACTCAGGCATGAACAGTTTGAGGATGTTTTGGCTTCCACTAATCTAACATTGCAGAATGTCATACGTATGTTAAATTGTGATGCATATTTTGACATTTTGCAAATTCCTCTTCCCTCAAATTTTGAAGGTTACATCCACTATTTTGTAGAAGATGGCCTTGTTCAAAGGCAAGATAATGGGTTGTATGCCATCACGAATTTGGGAGCCATATTGTTTGCAAAAAAATTATCAGACTTTCCCAGATTGGGGCGAAAAGCGATAAGGGTTATTCAATATGACAATAACAGCAGACTTACCATTTTGAAAGAGGAGACCTTGACTGAAGGGTATGCTGTTAGTATGGAAAAGGCCGTGAAATACGTTAATACAGTTTTGCCGACTAAAGAGGATCTTAGCTCTATTCAACTCGCGACAAACAGCACATTTCCATTACCAGCTATCAGGGAAGCTATCGCTAATGCCATCATACACCAAGACTTTTTTATCACCGGAGCCGGGCCTGTCGTTGAAATTTTCACCAACCGGATAGAAGTGACGAATCCAGGAGTTCCGTTGGTGGAAATCATGAGGATTGTTGACAATCCTCCAAAGTCAAGAAATGAAAAGCTTGCTGCGCTCATGCGAAGATTGCGGATGTGTGAGGAGCTTGGACGCGGTTGGGACAGAATGGTCATCAGTTGTGAGTTCCAACGGCTTCCTGCTCCACGAATCCAAATCTATCAGGATTCCACAAGAGTCTCCCTATTCTCTCATTTCAATTTCTCGAATCTGTCGATGGAGAATAGACTCTGGTCCACCTATATGCATGCCTGTGTACGCTATATTGAAGGAGAAACGCTGACCAACAGTTCACTCAGAGAACGGTTTGGTTTGAAGGCGTCCTCCGCTGGGATGATGTCTCGTTTGATTAAAGAAGCACAGGCTGAGAAGTTGCTTAAGCCCGTTGATCCTGAAACGGCTCCCCGTTATATGCGATATATACCAACATGGGGATAAACTTAACTTGCCTGTAACTTGCCTGAACAGAACTTAAAAGTCGTAAAACATTGATAATCAATTTAAAAATTTTGAGTTTTAACTTGCCTGCAACTTGCTGAAAAGATTATTCGAACGTATTGTATAACATTGTGGATTTAATTTGCCTATAACTTGCCGGAAGAGACTAAACAAAAACAATAGTCACTGACTATCAACAATATAAGAAAGAAATTTAATTTGCCTGTAATTTGCCGATAGCATAAAAATGAACACGAAACTGCTCAAACAAAAAATCCTTGACCTTGCCATCCGTGGCAAACTTGTGCCGCAAGACCCCAACGATGAGCCCGCAAGCGAGTTGCTCAAGCGCATCCGTGCCGAGAAGGAAAAACTCATTGCAGAAGGCAAGATAAAACGCTCGAAAAAAGCTGGTGATAAGCCGCATTATGAGAACGTGCCGTTTGAGGTGCCGAATAGTTGGGTGTTTTGCTCTGTAGAAGAGGTATTCGACTTAAATCCTAAAAACAATGTTGATGATAATAAAATTGTTGGTTTTATACCAATGGAATTAGTGTCTGCTGGCTTTGGTTATTCTCACTCTTATGAAAAACGCAAATGGGGTGAAGTCAAAAAAGGATATTGCCATTTTCAAAATGGAGATATTGGCATTGCTAAAATCTCTCCCTGTTTTGAGAATAGAAAATCAACAATTTTCTATGATTTACCCAACGATACAGGAGCTGGGACAACCGAATTGGTTATACTTAGAGGACATCAGGTTTGCAAAGAATTCTATCTGTACCTGTTTGAAACCTCGTGGTATATCAATGAAGGAACAAAATATTTTAAAGGTGTTGTGGGGCAACAAAGAGTGCATAAAGACATTTTTACAACTCTACAAATACCTTTACCGCCAATAAAAGAACAGCATCGAATTGTCGAAGCAATAGAAAAATGGTTCTTGCTTATTGATGGACTTGAATCTAACAAAGCAGATTTACAAGAGATTGTCAAACAAACGAAAAGTAAAGTATTAGACCTTGCCATCCATGGCAAGCTTGTTCCGCAAGACTCGAATGACGAACCTGCAATAGAGCTGTTGAAGCGTATAAATCCGGCAATAAAACCTTGTGATACCTCGCATTATGAGAACTTGCCTGATTCTTGGTGCATTTGTAAATTTAAAGATGTATTTGATATTACGATGGGCAGTTCGCCTACTGGGGATAGTCTGAACAACAAACACGAAGGTATAGAGTTCCATCAAGGAAAACTTTGCTTTTCAGAGTTGTATCTTAACAAATCCGAAATTTACACGGATTCACCAACAAAACTAGCAGAAAAACATAGTATATTGCTTTGTGTCAGAGCTCCTGTTGGTGTAATCAATATTACAGAACGAGAAATATGTATTGGTCGTGGGCTATGTTCACTCAAACCTAAAAATGGCATAGATTTTATGTTTGCGTTTTATGCTTTGCAGACTCACAAAAGCTATTTTGAAGCAAATGCAACCGGAACTACTTTCAAAGCAATTGGAGGTGATACTATACGCAACGAAATGTTTACTCTGCCGCCTTATGACGAACAAGTTAGGATAAGAAAGAAAATAGAATCCTTATTCTATGAGCTCGATTTGATAAGCTCAGAATTATAGGTCTGCGCTTATTTTGTCCAAAAAGGAAAATACTTCAGTAATCATTTCTGCTATTCTCTTCTGTTCATTAATTGGTGGTAATGGTATTTCTGTATTTAAAATAATCTCTTTTGAAATATTAGGCTGTGCTCCACCGCCACCTTGTTTGATAAAAGCATCTCTATGAGATAATAAAAAGTAGAACAGATATAGTTTTTCCAATACTGGGTAATCAACGCAAGCGCAACAGGCTTGATTGGTTGCCGCAGGAAAAGTTAAAATCCCAATCTTTCCAATAGTAGCACCATACATGGCAATTAGCACACTATCTTTGGGATTTAACTTGGCAGACGAATTATCAAGTCCAGCTTGGGTGATACATTCAGGGATCTCGTTAATAAAACCATCGTTTAGGTCACCCGTTTTTAACCATGGGATATTTCCACCATAATACTCTTTTACACTACGGTTAGGAGTTCCTCCAGCCTGCCATTTGCCAATATCGCCAAGCTTGACGACGCACCATCCTTTCGGCAAGTTCCCATAATGCGAGGTATCACAAGGCTTTATTGTCGGATTTATACGCTTCAATAGCTCTATCGCTGGCTCATCATTCGGGTCTTGTGACACCAATTGGCCGTGGAGCGCGAGGTCAAGGACTTTGTACCGTGTCTGTTGAATAGCATATAACAAATCGGCCTTGTTTGCATCAATGTTGTCAATTTGTGCCAACCACAAATTTATCGATTGAATGATTCTCCGTTGTTCTTCAATAGGTGGTATCGGTAGAAAAATATTTTTAAGATCAGTTTTGTTAAATTTACCTTGTGCTGTTGCAGATGAAATATCATGTAACAAGTCAAATCCCCAAGAAGAAGAAAAGACGAAATACAAATACTTGGTCATTTCTTCTATATATGTTCTAATTAGAATAGAATTTGGACCAAGAGTCATTGGCTTATGCAATTGAGGTACGATAAACACTTTACCTATTGATGCTCCAATATTAGGCAAAATCAATTCACCACCAACAAGATTAGAATTACTCAAAAAATCGTAGCCTTGTTTGTCTAAATAAACCAAATCTTTTTGGAAGTTGCTGCCAAAATCAGCAGTTCTAACCAAAATGGCGTAATTCTCTTCTTTATAATAATGGACATTCTCTCTCAAAGAAGCAAAGCTTCCACTTGCAACAAAGTCTGTGATTTTCGCAGCATAATCATCAAGTCTCACCCACTCCCAACTCGCGGGAATCTCAAACGGTACATTCTCGTTCTCATAATGCGGCTTACGAGAAGCCGCTTATATTACCATATCACTTAAAATTTAATAAGTTATGGTAACAAAGTTCGAATCGTTTCTTCAGAGGTCAGACCTTTCGAAGAATACCGTTAGTTCGTATGTTTGGACGGTGCGCTATTTTGAAAAAACATACGGGGAGTTCAACAAAAAGAATCTGCTGGCCTACAAGGGCTACCTTGTGGAGCATTTCAAACCGCAAACGGTAAATCTCCGGCTTCAGGCCGTCAACAAGTATCTGGAGTTTACTCTTCACGACAAAATGAAAATGAGGTTTGTGAAGGTGCAGCAGAAAAACTTCCTTGAAAACGTAATCAGCAATGCAGATTACAAGTTTTTGAAATCCAGCCTGTTGAAAAACGGAGAAAAGGATTGGTATTTCGTGGTATGGTTCATGGCCGCCACGGGGGCGCGTGTGAGCGAGCTGCTGCAAATCAAGGCGGAGCATGTGCAGTCCGGTCACATTGACCTTTACACCAAAGGCGGTAAAGTTCGGCGCATCTATATTCCAAGAACCTTGCAGAAGAAAGCCCTGCTATGGCTGTCCGAACGGCAAATATCTTCGGGTTATATCTTTCTAAACCGTTTTGGCAAGCGTATTACCACCCGTGGCATCGCTATGCAGCTGAAGCATTTTGCTGACAAGTATGGGCTACGGCGGGAAGTGGTCTATCCCCACTCTTTCCGTCACCGCTTCGCCAAAAACTTCCTCGAAAAGTACAACGACATCGCCTTGCTTGCCGACCTGATGGGACACGAAAGCATTGAGACCACCCGCATCTATCTGCGCAGGACCGCGAGCGAGCAACAAGAAATTGTAGATAAGATCATAACGTGGTAAAAAACGGCATGATTTTTGAATTGCAATATGCTTTAACGTTAATAATTCTCGAATATGAACAGATTAATTCTCATCGGTAACGGCTTCGATTTGGCGCATGGCTTGAAAACCAAATACGCAGAATTCATTGAATGGTATTGGAGAGAGTGGGGGGATATACTTCGAATGAGCCACAAAGGAGAAGAAGAAGATAATGTATGTAAGTTCACATTAAGAAAACAACATTACGATTGGTTCAACACTTTGCACAATAAATATCAATTCATAACTATTTTGACACCTCGGAATGGTTATGAAATCGCAGAATTCGTAAGAAATCAACCAGACATTTGTGAGTTTCATGTCAAAAGCCCACTGTTTAATGAAATTTGTCATCAAGTGGAAACAAAGAATTGGGTTGATATCGAAGACGTGTTTTATTTTTTCTTGAAATCAAGCGATAATCCGAAACAAATAAATGATGATTTAGAATTCCTCAAAAACAAACTCATAGAATATCTGAAATCCTTGCAGGAAGCAACCGTCAATCCCAAAATTCAGAAACAGATTTTGGAACATTTTAACAAAGAGGATGTCGCAATCGGCTCGATGAATCATTGGTACAATATGATCAAAGAGCGGATAAACTATACAGATGAGAAATGGGATTCTATCATTGATGGGCACATTATCAATAGGGAAATACCCGAATACGATTTAGGACACATTCACAGACTCAAACAATTTTTGATCTCAGAAATTGAACGAGTCGGGGTCGATAAAGTGGATGAGTCTGTTATTCATAAGACGTTTTTTCTTCCCGACAATATCATGCTCCTCGATTTCAATTACACAAATACAGCAGACCTGTATCTTCCAAAGGCAGATAAGTTCACGGTTAATCACATCCACGGGAATCTGTCAAATCCCGAAAGCGTGATTTTCGGCTATGGGGACGAACGGGACAATGAATACGATGCACTTGTGAATAAGAACGATAACGAATATTTGCAGCATATCAAATCGTTCCGATATTTGGAGGCCTCAAACTATCGTGACATGCTCTCGTTTATTGAATCCTCCCCGTACCAAGTTTGCATCATGGGCCACTCTTGCGGTCTTTCCGACAGGACGCTGCTTGCCACGCTTTTTGAACATCGTAATTGCGTTTCTATCAAGCCTTAT
>JAEEGK010004685.1_pt1 | contig 33387 bp, 21 predicted proteins | sample 8958771 | NCBI WGS metagenome assembly JAEEGK01 (sample SAMN16246547, study PRJNA631951) | gut metagenome | biome: gut microbiome; feature: rumen; material: SC-attached | host: Bos | place: Iran: Karaj | collected 2018-10 | reverse complement strand
TAACTAATTAATTAATTAATTATTAATTAATTATTAATTATTTATTAATTGATAAAATAAAATATATAAGTTTAGAATTAAATTTTTAATTTTTTGGTGTTTTCTTTTCATAAATAACTTCATCTTTATTGTTTAAATTAGATTATTAGAGAAAATATGTTTTATAAATGAATTTATTGTTGAACCTATTTTAATAAATATAAAAATTTTTACTCCATCAAAACCAAATATAAAACCGATACTTTCATATATCATATTAACTGTGGAAAAAAATAAAAAATTTTCTAACCTTTTTTTAAATAATAAATGTCTATTTAACATTTGTGTAAAATGAAATCAATATTATGGAAAATATGTATCAATTTAATAATTTATGTCAATTTAAAAAATTTAAAAAGATAATAATTTAAAAGAAGTTAAATTAGATAATATTAGACAAAATGAAGATAATCATTAAATATCAATATACTCATATTAATTTTGACAATAATTCATTAAAAAATTATTTATTATACTAAATGGTAATAAATATTAGTACTTTTTGTCAAATTGTTTAATTATTTTAGAAGATATGGTGCAAATAAATAATTTTAGGAAGTTTCTTAAAAATAAAATGTTATTATATGATATCAATATATATATTTAATGGAATAAAGAAATAAGCCTTTTGATTAGCTATATTTTCAAAAGATTTAAATATGTAATCCTTCAATGAATTAAACAATATATCATATATTAATTAATTAAAATCTGCTAGGAAAACAATCTTTTTTTAACAATAATTTAAAAATTGTTCTAATAACAAATAATAATACCTGAAAATAAGTGTTATTAAACATTTAATAATATATTAATGATTTATCTTCTTATAAACTAGGGAAGTGAACTAAAAATAAGAATTAAAAATTTAATTCTAAACTTATATATTTTATTTTATCAATTAATAAATAATTAATAATTAATTAATAATTAATTAATTAATTAGTTAATTATAAATTAATTATGTATGTCAAAATTTATTGTTTATCCATTTTTTGACTTATTGATTGAAATTTTATTGAACAATTAAAAAAAAAAAATGCAAATATTTGTTAAAACTTTAACTGGAAAAACTATAACTTTAAATGTTGAATTATCTGATACTATTGAAAAAGTAAAGGAAAAAATTCAAGATAAAGAAGGTATTCCTCCAGATCAACAAAGATTAATATATGCTGGTAAATCATTAGAAGATAATAGAACTTTAGCTGATTATAATGTTCAAAAAGAATCAACTCTTCATTTAGTATTAAGACTTAGAGGAGGAAACTAAATATATAAATTCTTATAAATTTTAATTATATATGAAAACAATTTATTTTACATTTTTTTTAATTTTTAAATATAAAAAACATTTTTAAAATTAACATTAAAATTAAATAACTTTTAATTAAAATGTTTTTCAAAAAATATAAGGAAGATAATAATTCAAATAAATTTAAAAACCTTGAAATTCTTAAAAAATAAACTAATCACCTTAAAAATTATTTATTATTTTTTATATAAACTAAATAATAGTTTTTGAAAATGCCTTATCATTACTTTTATTAATAACAAATTAGAATGAAACTTAAAATTATAAATAAAAATGTTTTTAAAAAATCTAAAAAAATTAAATTCATTGTATTTAAATTAAATAAAAAATATAATAAAAATAACAAAATATTTTATCCAAAAAATTACTAAACAGCAATATCAACTTTCTTTTCTTCAAGATTAGCAATTTGAACTTCAACTTGTTGATTATCACTTGGATTTCTAGTACTAATAGAAAGAACATTAATATTTAAAACATTACACATTTCCTTACTACAATTTCGAACAAAATGAACCCAAGCAGCAAAATTTAAAAAAAAGAAAAATATTAATAAAATATCAATAGAAATAAACAAAGTAACATCAAACCAATTATAAATAATAGAATAAAGAGTTAAACAAATCAAAGGAGGAAGAGTAATAAAAGTATAAGGTTGAAAATTCCCATTCATTATATGAGCTAATTGCAATAATCCCATAACTTTAGCAAATAAAAATCCATATAATAAAATAACAATTTTAGGATAATTATCCACTACATAACTTTTACTTCCAAGAGAAGCAACACAAGCAAAACTAATATAGAAAAAAATATAAAAAATAATATGAACTAAATTTTTAACAACTTTATCTACATCAACTTTTTTAAAAACATTATAAATAGATAAGAAGCTGAAAAAAAATCCTCCACACATTCCAATAAAACACAACAATTGATTATAACAAACATTAAAACCTAAAATATAAATATTTCCTAACCAGAATTCACTTTTAGCGAAAGCAGTGAAGACTTCAATAATAACAACTAAAACCATTCCATCAGAGACTCCATTAAAAACAGGAAGAATTAATTCTCCAGTGACATATTCTTCCCAAGTACTTAAATAAAAAGCAGAAGAAGTCATTAAAAAAATCATACCATAATACCAAATATTATCGACTGCCATAATACTTCCTAAACCAATTGCAATGAAGAATGTAGTACAAGCATCAGTTCCATGATCAACTAATAAACCTAAAGGTGACGATGAGTTAGTTCTACGTGCTTGCTTACCATCACAATTATCGAGAATGTTATATGTAAAATAACAAAGAGCACAAAATATACATGCCCATGGTGGAATGTCTACTCCACCTTTGAAACCTGTATATGATAAAGTTACTAATACATAGGCTATGTTCAGGAAAAAACCTGTTATTGTTATTACGTTTGGAGCTAACCATAAAGGAAAGTAAGATACTAGTTTGTTACATAAAGGACTTATGAAATATACGTATGTTAAAGATAAATCACCTCCTTTGTATTGATAGGATAGAATGTTTTTGTAATGGGATGCTGGAATGTAAGGCTTTATAATGTAATCCATTTTTTTAATTTTTTTTTTAATTTTTTCTTTTTTTTTTGAATGTTTTGAACGAATTAATTTATTTTTATCGATTTTTATTTATTTATTGGTCTTTTAATTGAAATTAAATAAATAGGCATTTTAAATTAATTTTCTTATATTATAAATATGATTTATTTATTTAAGATTATTATATTTATAATTATTAGTTTGAGAAGCATTTATATTTGATTTTTTATTATGTTTTTTGTAATATTTTCTTATATTTCGATAATAATTATATTTTTTGTATATTTTTTCAATATAAATATAACTTTGAAATTGTTTCATTATAGAATATAGATTACTTAAATCATTATTTTTATTCATATATTTTTCCTCTTTTATATTTTTTTCTTTGTTTCTTTCTTTGATATTCCAACCCGTTGAATTAGATATTTGTTCTTTTTTTATTATTATTTTTTTTTTATTTAAATTTTCAAATGAAAATTCAATAATTTCAATTTGTATTTTTTCTTTATCTTTATTTATGATATCAAAATTATCAAAAGTTTCTAAAATATCTTCCTTAATATCAATTAATTTGTCAAAATTTTTTTCGTGAAATAATTTGTTAAAATCTGTTAAGAAATAAAACAAATAATCTGCAAAATTTTTTTTAGAAATACGCTTTTTGTTAAAATTCCATTTACAATCTAATAAATTGATTTTTATTTTTGAAGAAGGAATTGCTCTATTTTTTTGCAGTAAAATGTCACATATTTTTTTCATAATTTCAGAATAATGTTTATTTCTAAATATCATATAAAAATTTTCAAAAACAAAAGGAATGTGTTCTTTCGGATTTAAAAAATTATTTTCTAAATAAACTAAACATTCAAAAAATATAATTTTATCTTTTGATTCTTGATGATATAGAAATATATTATTTAGGAAAATATTATATAAATCTCTTTTTGTCAAATTTTCTAAAGATAAAATAGCTTTTATTAGTGAAATTATTCCATGATATAAGAAAAATTCTTTATGATTTTTGTTAAATTTTGATGGATAAAAATTATTTAAATGTTGATAAACAAATTCTTCTTTCAAACATGAAAAATTAAGTAATAACTTTATTGGAATAATTTTTTGTGAATCATTGTTCAATTTTAATTTTAACAGATTAATTAATTGCTCTTGAGAACATTTTATATTGTTTTCATTTAGATCTTTTCTCAAATAATAATGGAGAAATTGTATATACTTTTTTAAAATATTATTATTGTTTTTAGAAGATACTTTATATTTATTTATTTTATCTATTATATTGTTTATTTTTTCCTCTTTTTCAATAATTTTTGATTTTTTCAATTTTTTCATATTTTCAATTAATATTAATAGATTTATAAGAATTTCCCAATTAAACATTTCGTTATTTTCCAAAGAATTTTTAATATTTTTATTTTTTAAATATTGATTTATTTCTTCAAGCAAAATTCCTTTTAAATATTTATTTTGATTTTCATTAAAAAATAAAAGAGACAACATAATTTTTTTATTTTTATCTTTATATAAAAATGTTAAAATTTCTTTAAACAAAAATAATTCTGGAATTTCAATTTTTTCAATTTCTTTTTCTATAATATTAATTATTTGAGTTTTTGTCAATTTTCCTAATAATCCTTTTAAAATAATTTGACAAATTTTTCCATAAAAATAAGGTTTAATTTCATTAAATTTTTGACAATATATTGGTTTTTTTATTTTAATTTCTTCTAAATTTATTGTATCTCCTTTTACTTCACCACCTAAAAATTTTTCTGCCATATTTACAATATCAAAATCTATATTTTTAATATCAATATTTTTTGGAATTTCAACAAATAATTGAAATTGTTTATTTTTATCATTTCTAGGTTTAATTATTGTATTTTTCTTTTTTTCATTCTTTTCTTCAATATATTTTTTAAATAGTTGAATTTTTTCCATTTCTTTATAATTGTTTATATTATTTGTTTCAGTATTATTAGATAAATCTTCTATAATTTTCATTAAATAAGAATAAAAAGAAATTGTATCAAAATTATTCATATTTATATTTTCTTTTATTTTTTCATTTAAAAAATTATCAGAAACAAAATTATAAAAAATTTCCTTATTTAAAGGATTCAAACCTATTAAAAAGTATTTTATATATATTAAATTCCCAATTTTAAATTTTTCATCCAATTTTCCTAAACATAATTTAATTATTTCTTGGTTTTTGTTCCATTTATTTTTTATAATAAATTCTTTTAAATTATAGATTGAATTATAATATTCAAAATCAATTTTATCTTCAAGTATTATTTTAACGTAAATGGATATTAAATCTTCTAAAATTTTTAAAACTAATGAGTATTGGTTTTTCTCTATATGATAATTTAAAAAATTTTTCAATAAATCTTTAGAATCACTTATAATAATTGTGTCACCACCATTTAAAATATATTTCTCATAATCTCCATAAATTATTATAATTAAATCTTCTATAAATTGTATTTTTTTTTGATATTTTTCATCTGCATCACTATAAATATTTGAAAGTTGTATTAATTTTTTAATAAATCTAATTTGAAGAGGTTCTTTTTCTACTTCTTCTTTAATTAATTCAGGAAATTCCTTTTGGATAATTCTTTCAAACTCTAAAATAATTTCTTCAATTTTTTTTGACATTAAATTTATTTTTTATAATTTAAATAATATTAAAAGACTTAATAATTAAATAATTGATTTTTGAATTCAAACTTTATATATTTATTTTATTATTTTATTTATTTTAATTATAATTTATTTATATTATTTTAAAAAATAATATGAAATAATAAAACAAATTTAGTTATCATATCCAATATTGAAAAATCAATTATATTATTAATAATCTTTTTATTTTATAAATTCACTGACTTTTGAAACTTTAAGATATTATTTGTGTATTTTTTTAATAAAAAAATTGATTAAAATTTTATCTAATAAAATCTTAAATAATTATAATAAAAAATAATAAATAAAAAAATATCCCTAATATATCCTGCTTAAACCAAATCTTTACTTTTTTGAATTATTTCACTCAAAAAAATTCCATAAAATTTAAAAAATACAAAATTGAATCTAAAAAACATATTATATATAAAAAATATATTTTAAATAAATATTTCATATAAATCATATATTTCACATAATTAATCTATTTCTTAAATATATATATATAATACACACAAAAATAAAAACAAAAATAAATATATGGGAGCAAGTGTTGGACCAGCTTTAAATTCAGCTAATCAAAAAGCATCAAGTAGTCATGCAATAATATCATATGATGGTTTATTTAATGAAAATTATTTTGAAATACAATCAAAAGAAACTTCATTATTATTAAATTTAGAATTATCTCATGCAAAAACAAGAAATCCTTTTAACAATAGAAAAGAATATTTTATTGGATTAACTGTTAAATCAAAATATGATGGAGAAAAAATAAATGAACCAATAGATATATCAATTGCCTTAGATATATCAGGATCAATGAATTGTCCAATAAATTTAAATATAAATGGAATATCAAGAATTGAATTAGCAAAAGATGCTCTTAATAAATTAATTTTAAATTTAAAAGATGAAGATCAATTTGCATTATTAACTTTTAATGAAGAAATCGAAAATATATATAAACTTTCACCAAAAAAAGAATTATTAAATTCTTTAAATTTACTTAAACAAATAGAAGCTGGAGGAGGAACAGATTTAGTTGTTGCTTTACAAGGTGCAATTGATAATTTAAAAAAATCCAAAAAAAATAATAAAAGAATAATTTTAATTACTGATATGTATTATGAGCAAAATGATAAATTATTTGAATTATATAAAAAATGTACTAATGAATATAATATTCCAATAACAATTATTGCAATAAGTTCTGAAAGTAACACTGAATTAGCACATGCTTTATCAATTGAAAAAGGTTGTAATTACTTTTCTGTTCAAAAAGATGAGGATTTAGAAAATTTTTTGGTTAAAAATTTTCAATATGTTTGTTTTCCTGTTGCTTATAATTTTTTCATTGAGTTTGAAAGTCAAGATATGATTATAGAAAAATGTTTTGGAACTGGATATGATATTTTAGTAAAAGAAAATGAAGAAAAAGATGATAAAAGTTTTTGTAAAGTTAGTTCTTGTTTTCCATCTGAAGTAACAAACAAAGATTCAAAATATTATCAGAAAGGTGGTTTAATTTTATTAAAAGTTAAACCTAAAAATCAAGAATCTAACCTTAAAATTCCAGTTAATATTAGTTTATATTATACTGATAAAAATAATGAAAAATATCATCAAAATTATCAACATATTTTTAATACTGAAGATATTAAAGTTGATAACTTTTCAAATCAATCAATTGAAAATGCTGTTTCTTTATATTATTTTGGATTTATTATGGATAAATTTCTTCCCCAAAATAAAGAAAAAAATGAAGAATATTGTACTATATATAATAGAGATAATATTGAAAAATTTTTAAATTATCATTATAAAGAATTTTTGGGAACTAATTTAAAAAAAGAGTATTTGAGACAATTAAATGAAGTTAAAAATAAAGTTCAATTAAAAAAAGTTTATTTACCTTATTATTATTATTATTATATTCCATATTCATATGTCGTTGAAAATGTTAAAGTGGAAACAATTATTCTTGAACAAGGAAGTGAAAATCTTCCAGATGCTCCTTCAGCTATCAATTAATATTTTATTTTTAAATTTTTAAAAAAGTATTTTTTTTTTAATTGGCTTTTTAATTTATTATTTTGAATTCTTATTGGTTAAAATAATTCATATATATAATGAAAATTAAAATATGAAAAATGGAATGACTTTTAAAAATTATGAAAATGATAATACTTTAACTCTTGTTAAAAAATAATATTTTTTTTCCAAAATGAAATAAATAAATAACTTGAATTCAAATATTCAAAAATATATAAAATTAATTTTGAAAAATGGAAAATAATAATTTATCAGTTTTAACATCTAAAGAAACTAGAGTGAAAGTTAGTTCAAATATAAAAGGGTCAACCGAATATAAAAAAGAAAATATGTTTGATGATGATCCTCAATCTGCTTGGTATAGTGATCAAGGAAAATTTCAATATATATTTATTTTTTTTGAAGAAAAAGTAGAAATAAAAGAAATTCAAATAACTTTTGATGGAGGATTTAGTCCTAAAGAAATTGAAATAGGAGTTTCAGAAAATGATGAATACAATAATAAAAAACCTCAATTAGAAAAGATTAAAAATTTTGATATTGAAGATAATAATAAAACTCAAATTTTAAAGTTTGATAACCCTATTAAAAATATTAAATCAATTCGACTTTTAATGAAAAAATTTAATGATTTATATGGAAGAATTATTGTATATGAATTAAAAATATTAGGAAATAAATAAAATTTTTTATGATTGATAAAAAAAGAAAAAAACAATTAAAAAAAATTATATACAATAAAATCCATAAAATCAATATATTATATATATTATAATTAGTGGGGAATAAAAAAATGTAAAGATTACCCTAATAAAGATTAATTAATGAAAAAAAAATCTAACAAGAATTTATAATATTTTTCATCATTTGAACAAACTCTTCAAATGATAAAGAACCATCATGATTAACATCAATTTCATCAAAAGAATTTTTTAATTGTTTTTGTGCTTCAGCACTTTTTTTATTTTTTTCATTTTGATAAAATAAATTTTTAACTTCTTCCATAGTAATATTTCCAGAACCATCTCTATCAAAATAATTAAAAGCAAATTTAATAAAATTGTCAGAAAGAAAATAATTTTTATCAATAGCAGCTCTAATAAATTCTTCATATTCAATATAACCATTATGATCAGCATCAATATTATTAAAAATTAATTCAACTTCATTTTTTAATTCATCCCCGGTTTTATTTAAAAAATGTTGTAAGCCATTATATAATTCTTCTTTACTAATTTTTCCATCACCATTTTCATCAATTTGATTAAATAATTTAATGGCTTCATGAGCTTCTCTTAATTGAGTATTATTATGAACTAAATATGCTATAACTGCACATCTTAATAAATTATCACTTTTATATTTTGTTAAATTATCAACTAATTTCATAATATTATTTTTAGATAAATTATTAATACTTTCAATTTGTTTAACTTGTTTAGTTTTAAACCAAGGATGTTTTAAAGCTTGTTCAGCAGTTAATCTTTGATTAGGATTAAGTTGTAATAAATCTTTGATTAAATCTTTAGCTTCTTTACTTATTATTCCCCAAGGATACTTACTTAAATCAAATTTACCAGTTTTTATTTTTTGCATAATTTCCATATCTGTATTTCCTGAAAAAGGTGGTCTTCCAGTTAATAATATATACATTATAACACCACAAGACCATATATCACATTTTTCAGTATAATCCCTTGATAAAACTTCAGGTGCAATATAATATGCACTTCCAATTAATAATGTTTCTCTTTTTTCTTTTGAAAAAACTTTTGCTGTTCCAAAATCTATTATTTTTATTGGATGACAACCATTTTTCATTCTTTTTACTATTAATATATTTTCTGGTTTTAAATCTCTATGAACTATATTCATTGAATGACAATAACATACTGCTTGTAATATTTGTTTCATATAATATCCTGCTATTGTTTCATTAAAAGGAGCATAAGTTTTAATTTCATTAAATAATTCTCCTTCTTGACAATATTCTGTTATTATATTATATTCAGATTTTTGATTATAAAAATCAGTTATTTTTAATATATTAGGATGATCCATTTTTTTTAATATATTTATTTCATTGATTAATGATTCTTCATCAGATTTATTTTTTTTCATTTTTCTTATTACTTTCATTGCAAAATATCTATGTAAATGTTTATGTTTAACTAAATATACTGTACCATAAGATCCTTTTCCTAAAGTTTTTTCTCTTATATAAAATTGATCAGGAGAAGATTCTCCACGAACAACAAACACATTACTATCTATTGATACTACATTATTTTTTGGATTTGTTGCTTGATTTATTATTGATTTTTTTGTGTTTGTATGTGTTGATGTTGTTTGATCCATTTCTACATTTTTTTCTTTATCATTTTCATTTTCACTTTCGTTTTCTTTTTTCTCCTCTTGTTCAATTTTTTCTTTTGGAATATATTTTGTCTTTGTTTTTTTTAATGGTGAACTTTGCGCTGTAACAACATTGTCTTTATTTTTTTTTTCTGAAACACATATTGTACCCATTTTTTAATCTTATTTAATTCATAAATACACACAATTATTATTAAAAATATAATTTCAATATAAAAAATGTATTACAATCTTCATTTCAATTAAAAGAAATAAAATTGAAAAATTATAAATTATAAACATTATTTTTTTTAAAATTATATTATAAATTAAGCTAATTATGCTGGAGATGCTTCTTTTACTTCTTCTTTTACCTCATTTTGATTTTCATTTTCTAATTTATTTAGAATAGGATTTTCTTCTTCTTTTTCTTCAATTACATTTAAACCACTTGTTTCAAGATTTGGAAGAGTTGATTTATTTGTTTTTTTATTTGTTTGTTTTTTATTTTTATTTTGATCTAATTTATCAGAAAATTTACTTCTTTCTTGAGCAAGTAATTTTTGATATTGAGCAAGAGCATATTCTCTATTATGAACAGCTTGTTTAAAATTTAAATCTTCAAAGTTAGCTTTTTCATTTAAACTTTTAGAAGTTTCAAATTTATTTCTATAATTTGTTAATAATTCCTTTTGATCATTTACACTTTTTACACTTTGATTATATCTTAAATTAATATCTTTCCAATTTATACTTTCTTTTTTTTGTTGATCAATTAAATCTTGATTTTGTTTATTATTTACTTTTCTTTCCATTCCATCTTCCATCATTCTATATATTTTTTCTTCAACTGCACTTCTTCCTTGTTTTAAAAATTGTCTTTGTAAATTTATTTCATGTATTTTTTTCATAAAAATTTCATCTTCTTTTCTTAATTGTTCTCTTTTATTTTCTAAATTTTTTTTAGCTTCAAAAACATTATATTCATGTATTTGTTTTTTTAAATCATCTTGACTTTTAATTTCATCTAATTTTTGTTGTCTTTTGATTTCTCTTTCATTTCTTTTTTTATCTCTATAATTCATAATAAAATTAGCTTTTTCCATCATTTCATCACTTCTTTCTGACATTTTTAATTTATTTTCTTCTCTTTTTGCATTAATTTCATCTTGATGCATTTTTTTTTGAATTTCTAATCTTTCTTTTAATTCAATTATAGACATTTCTTCTAATAAACCATAACCTGGAGTTTCACTTGGATCATATCCTGTTACTCTTTTAACAGGAATTTTTTCTAATTCTCTTATTTGTCTTATTAAATCATCTCTTCTTTCATTTAATACTTTTTGTTCTTGTTTTGATATTAATGTTAATTTATTAAATTCATTTCTATAATTTTGATATATTTCTTTATTTTCTTGTTCTATTTTTCCCCTTATTTTTGAAACATTTTCATGCTCTTTTCCTATTTCTAATACTAATTCTCTTTTTTTTGCTATTTCTCTTTTTTTCTTTTCTTCTCTTTTTTTTAAATTTAATTCTTCTTGTTTTTTATGTTCTGCTACTTTAATTTGATTTTCTAATGTTTTCCTTATTTTATAATTTACCGCTGCTTCTCTTGCCATTCCTAACTCAATTCTTCTTTTTTGAATTTTCTCATAATTTAATATATTATCTCTTTCTCTATTTTCGCTTAAAAATCTTTCATAATCACTATTATCTGTTTTTTCTATTAATTTTCTTTTTAATTCTTCTTCTTCACTTTTTTTATTTTTATTTATATTAAATTCTTCTCTTAAAATCCCTGCTTCATTATATTTAACATCTCCATTATATTTAGAATAATCTAAAGGAGGATTTACATATTTATTATTAAATTGTAATGTTGATTCAATTTGTTTTTCAACTTCTTCTTTTATTTTTTCTAAATTTGATGGTTTATATTGAGATGAAAATTCAAATTGTTTTCCATTATATTTTTCAAACATATTTTTTTTAATAGCATCTAATCTTTCTTTTCTTTTTTTTTCAATATCCGCTAAAGAAGTTTTAGTATAATCTCCTAAAGGAAGAGGCTTCATTTCAAATTTAGTTGAAATTTCATTTGGTTCTTTAAATTTTCTAGGTTTATTTTCACTTAATTTAAAAGGTTTCATTATAATTTCATGTTTTTCTTTTTGATTTACTAAACTAAATTTTGGAGCTTTTTTTTTAGTTTTTATTAAATTCTCATTTATTTTTAAATCAAATTTTTCTTCATCAAAATCAATTTCACTTTCTTCTACTTCATCTTCTTTTTTTTCTTTATCTTCTTTTTCTTTTTCATTTAAAGCATTTCTTGCTTTTTGATATAAAAAACCCATTAAATCTTCAACATCATCAGCAGTTTTTAAAAGACCTCCTATTATTTTCTCATCAACATAATTTGGATCATATATTTTAATCCAAACTTCTCTTAATTTAGTTTTTAAAATTTCTTCATCAAGTAAAAATTCAAATAATTCATTCATTTTCATATAATCTTGAGCCTAATTTTATATATTTTATAAATATATATTTTTTACTAATGCCAATGATTTAAAATCATCTAATGATAATTCATCCATTCTAAATGTTGCCATATATATAAATATACTAAATAATAATTCATCTTTTCTTTCTGTTGATGCGGGTTTTGCTTTAAATAATGCTTCTGTTGATGCTTTTAAAAATTCACGTTTTTCTAAAACTCCGTAAAATATTTGTTTTATAAACATTCTTTCATTTCTATCTTTTGTTAACTAAATTTATTTATTTTTAATTACCTTTTTCATAAAATTCATTATAAAAGAATCTGGTCCTTCTATTATTGGATTATATTTTTGTAAAGCATCTATACAACTTTGGATGAGATCATCTAAATGCATTTTTTATTATTATTTATTTTTTATTTTTATAACTTATAAATGATATATTAAATAATTAAATAATTTATATATTATTTCTTCAATAATAATTAGAATTAATATTATTTTAAATTTCTCTTTACTTTTTCAGTTTCTTTTTCCCAAGCTTTCTTTTTTTTTTCATTAAATTCTATTTCACTTAACTTAACTTTATTATTGTCAATATTAATAATAAATTGTGCAGCAAATTCTAATTGAGTTAAAAGAAAACCATAAATTCCTTTAAGTTTTTCACTTCTAATAAAGCATTTTATAAAAAAAATATTAGAATAAAATTTTTTTGGTTTTGATTTTATAATAATATATTGAAAAATAGGAGCAAGGTCATCTGCTCCAGCATCTTCATTTCTTTTTCCAGTTGAAAACTTAATAGTATTATTAATTGTATTATAAACTTCTGAAATTAAATTTAATTTTTCATAACATGTTTTTTTACTATCCATTTGACTTATTAAATTTTCAGCGGATTTTAATTCGTTTACAAAAATTTTTTTAATATCTAAATTTTCAGGAGTAATCCAAGATAATTTTACAGTTTGTTCGTAGAATTGGATATCGTTAATTAAATAATCTTTTGGAAAAACATATGAATATATATTTTTCTGAATATGATTTTCTATACTATCCAAAATATACACATATCCATTATCTTTTTCACTTTTAAATTTTATATCTTTTTCTAAATATTTTTTTACCACTGATAAATATTGAGAAATAGTTTCAGAAATTTTACTATTTTGAACTCCATTTTCAATGTCATATAAAACTATTTTACAAGGTAAAGGATAATTGTTTATGTTTTTTTTCCAAGGATTTTCTCTGAATATTTTTATAAAATCTTTTATACTTTTCATATAATTTTCATTTTTTTTTGAGAATTTTTGCAAATCCATAATTTTATTTAAATACGATAATTGTTCTAGTTCAAAAACATCATTTCTGATAATTATTGCAGGTCCATTAATATCTTCATTTTTATTTTGTTTTAATTTATTTAATATAGAAATTCCAACTTTTTTTGAATCATTTTTAAATTCAATAAACGCTTCTATTTTAGTTTTTTCTATAAAATATTCTATTTTTAAAAATTTTTCTATCACTTTCATTCTATTTAAATCAATTTTTGCTTTTTCAATAATTTTCTCAGCACATCTTTTATTTAATCCATTTCTGGTGTTTAATTCAGAACTGAAATTTTTTAAATCTTTTAAGATAATAGCTTCTTTTTCATATAAATTTTTATAAAATTTTTCATAATCATTTTTCCTTAGATTTTTATCTAACATTTTTTTATTATTAGAAATATATTGACTATACCATTTTAAAGGAATTTCATTTTTTCCATCAGGAAATTCTCCGTAATCTTCTAATGTATGTTTTAAAGAAGAAAAAAATTTATTAGTTGTATTTGCAATATTTAAATATGGATAATCTTTATTATTTAATAAATTTAAACCTGATAAAACAGTTTTAATGCAAAATATAATTCTTTTTAAAATAAAATTACTGTCTTGGTCATTTTCTAATTTTGAATAATTTATATTTTCTTCATCATTTAATAATTTAATTTCTTTTTCTTTTGTATTAAATAATAAAAAAAAAGGTTTAACTTCTGGATTTTTCTGATTTGCAAGATATAATTTTGGTTCAAAAACGGAAATTTTTTCTATTGTTTTACAGAAAAAATTAAATTTTTCTAAATGACTAAATTTATTTTTATTTTGTTTTAATATTTTTAAAATAAATAAAATATCTTCTAGACTAAAACACATACATTGAATATTAATTAGTTCATCTGGATTTTGAGAAAAATAATCATAAGAAGGGGAAATAGAACTTATTTGTGGAGAAGTATCTTTATTATTAAGTAAATCCTCATAATAAGATTGTCTCATATGAGTTTGTTTTATAATTGAAATATTTGGAATTTTCATATGTTCTTCTACTAATTTATCTAAAGTTTTAGGTAATTGAATATCTATTATCCTTTCATAAAATTGATTTATTATTGGAATTACTTCAATAATATAATGGTTAAATATTGTATTTTCTGTTTCTAAATTTGATTCAAAAAACATTCCTCTGTTTATTTTTGATAATACTTTTGCAATTGTTGTTAAACATGTTCTTGTTGATTGAGATAATATCGTTGATGTTATTATTGCATTCTTATCACTATTGATTAAAATTGGTAAAATACATTTTCCAAAAATAAATTCTCCAACAAATGCATTTGTTTCATAAATACTAATATTTGGAAATTTTTTTTTAATTAACATATATATTAATTTACATATACTTCTTAAGGGATATGGTATTGCAGATATTTTATCTATTAATGATTGAATTATTAAATCAATATATTCTTGAATTCTTAAAAAATTTCTTTTATAAATTGTTAATATTTCATTTTGCTCTGCAACATTTATACTATTTAAAAATTTTTTATTTGTAAATATATTAGGATCTTTATTTATTCTTTCAAGTTGCCTTATAAAAAATTCTTTTAAATTTGGATCTTCTTCATTATTAATTCTTTCATTTAAATTTTTTTGATTAATTTCATTGGAATAATCGTTATTCATTTCAATACTCATTTTCCTATATGAATTGTTTAAACTTGAAGTACTTGAATTATCATTAATAATATTTGAATCTGCTTCATCATTATCGTCATCATCACTGTCTGATGATAATTCATTTATTCTTTTATCTAAATTTATTCTACATTTAGGAATATCTTTAGTTAAATTTTCTTCAAATATATCATTTGAAGATGATTGAATTGAGTTATTTTTTTTAGAAATATTGTTATATTTTTTTTCTGTATCAATTGTATTTTTTATAATAGAAATATTTAAATCTAAACTATTTGGTTCATTTTCAATTGATAAAATTAAAGAGCCTAAAGTATTTGAAAGATAATTTTTTAATTCTGGTTTTTTAGTATAACTTTTTAGAAATTTTCCTAAAATTGAATAATTATCATCTAAAAATGAAGCAACAGAAGCAGAATTCATTGAATTAATTTCTTTTTCTAACAATAAATATATTAAAATTAATAATTCTTCTTGTTCTGGATTTGGAATTAATATATTATCATAAAATTGATGACAAAATAAATCTATAATACTTAAAACTTCTTTATTTTCTTTCATTATCTCTTCATTGTCACCAATAATTGAAATTAAAATTACAACATAATCATAATTAATTCTAAATAAATTAAATAAATTTTTTATTGGATCATATGCATCACATAAAGTTAATTCTGGATTATCATCCGGAACAAAATTTATTTTTTTTTCTGTATCTTTAGTACCATTTATTGAAATTATATTTTCTGAAATTTGACGTAAAAGTAATTTTGCTTGGTAATAATCTTTATAATTTATTTTTAGTTGTTTTTGATGTTCTTCTGTTTGATTTTTTATTATTTCTCTTAATGTAATTTCTTCTTTTATTATTTTTTGAAGATTTAACCATTTATCTACAATTTTATTTACTTTTATATTATTCTCTTCTTCTTCTTGTTTTCTAGTATTAAGATTTCTTCCATTTTCTCCAATTTTACTTTCAAGAAACTTTATTCTTTCTTGAACTGTATTTTCCATTATCTTATATTTAAGAATATTTTTTTTATAGATAATTAAAATTTAATTATTTGATTGAAATATTAATGATATTTAAAAAAATAATTAAACAAATATCAGAAATTATTTCATAAAGAATTTGAAAAATTTTTAACCCAACATCTACATAACCAAAATTATTTATAGCATAATCTGTATAATTTTCTATTTTATTTGTATTTGAATTTTGATTATTTTGTTGATTATTTGGAATCAATTTTCTTCTTTTTTGATACAAAATCATTTGATATAAATTTGTTGTAAATTCAATTAAAATAAAAGTCATTATAAATTCTTTTGTATTTGATATATATTTAACTTCTGCACAATGGAAAAATATTAAAATTATTAATAACACTTTTTTTATTTTTCCAATAAAATCAATATTCTTTTGATACTTATTTAAATTTGTATATTTTTCTTTCAAATTTACTTCTTTATATTTATCTCTTTCATTATTTTGTTGTTGAAAATTTTGATTAATTGAAGGATTAAAATAATTTTTTTGATTTCCTTGGTAATTATTAAAATATTGATGATTATAATTTTGAGGAAAATTTTGGAAATATTGAGGTTGTTGATTGTTATTTATCTGAGGAAAATTATTTTGAGGATAATTTAAAAAATTTGGAACATTTTGAGGTTCATTATATCGCATTTCTTTATTACTCATCATATTTTTTTTATTTTTATTTTGCATTTTCTCAAGAAATTTTTTCTTTCTTTGTTCTTTAATTTCATTTGATTCTGACATATTTTTTAAATAAATTTAAATTTATAAATATTTAAATAATTTTTAAATTAAGATTTATTAAAATGAATATTTTTTTCATTTTAAAAAAAATTAAATATATTTTAATTCCCATCTAATGAAATAATTTAAATTTAATTTTATTCACATTATGTTATATATATAAATTTATTGGCTCCCTAAAACTATTAAAATCAAAATAAATATCACCTTATTTTTAATAAAGAACAATTTTTTTCTTTTTCTTCTCTCCAAAATCAGCAATTTTTTCAAACATATTTTCACTATCATCATAACCATCAACATGAAAAGGAGAAACAAATTTTCCATCAACAAATCTATCTTCTTTATATTTAACACCAAAAACATCATCAATAGTTAATCTAAAACAATCATCAACCATTCTTGGAACTAATTGACTTATTAAAGGAGAAGAAATTTCAAGTCCTGGATTAGTATTTATTTCTATTAAAAAAGGATTAATATTTTCATCAAACATAAAATCATATCCTAATAATTCATAACATCCTCTTCTATTTAAATCATTTATTTTATCTTTAACTGCATCTAATGAAATTTTTATTATTTCTATTAATTTTGGATATATATCTTTTTTAACATTTTTTTCTATTCCATAATCTTTTAATAAAGATTCTTCAAATTCTGAAAATGAAATTTCATTTCCGTATTCAAATTTAGAAAAATTTTCAGAATATTTTTGCACTGAATAATTTGTTAAATGGATAAAAGAATTTTTACTTTGAGAATCATATTCATAAGAAGTTGCTTTTAAATGTCCTTCCTTAAATACATAAGCTTCCATTTTATGATTTAATAAAACCCAAATTCTCATATCAAATTTTCTTTTATTATATAATAATGGTTTTTCTATATATTTTTGTAGTACTAATTTGGAACTTTGATATTGTTTATTTTTTGCTTTTATATTATTTAATAATTTATAATAATCAATTTGATGATAAATACCAATATTATAATCTCGATTCCTTATTTTAGGTAAAGTATATATTATTTTTTTACTATTATCTTTTGCTTCTATTTCTTTATTATTTTCTGAGTCTTTAAAATTTTTTAAAATTCCATTATAAAAGTTTTTAATGAAAATTTCACATGATTCCACATTATCTATAAGTTTAATACATCTTCCTCTATTTAAATTTAAAGCTTTTAATAACCATAAATTTTTTCCATCAAAATGAGTTTTTGGAATATAAATTGGAGTTTTTAAACCAATTTTACAATCATTATTATTAGTTGCATAAAAAAAATCTCTATATTTCTTTTTAATATCTTTATAATTTGAAGATTCATTTATAAATTCTTCAATATGATTAAATATATGAGAAAAATGTGCAAATTGACCTAAAAATTTATTATTTTCATATTCAATTACAATTGTAAGTGGAATAAAAGAGAAAATATCAATATTCCTATTTTCAGTATATTCCATTATATTAACAAACATTTTTAATTTATTTGAAATTTGACCATGATGTTCAAAATGATTAGACATTGTTAAGTTTTTATTGTCTAGATCATTTGATAATAAATTATAATTAATTAAATTTGAAGTTGGACACCACATGAAATTTAAATCAGATTCAGTAATTGAATTATCAGTCTTTCTATAATCCATCCAATTTGTTCTGTATTCAAAACATTGTTTTATTAATTTCATATTATTTCCTTTCTCAATTCTATAATAAAATATTTTCTTTTCCGGTTCTTTAATTTCAATTTTTGGTATTATTAATTTTTTTTCTTCTAATGAACTCCCATTAGCCATTTCATTTGCATTTTTTTCATTTATATATAATAAAAATTTTTTTTTAATTTTATTATATCTTTCCATTGGAGTTTTACGATGAATTTTTGTTAAATTTATTCTTCTATTTGAATCAAGCTTAGAAGCAATTTGTCTAATATATTCTAAATTTCTATTATGAAATTTACTATTTGAAATATCATATTTAATTGAATTTGAATTCGTTTCATTTTCTGGAACTGATTCAGTTATAAGTTGTTTTTTTAAATTAGCTTTTGCTAAACTATTTGATACTGTATAATTTAAATTATTTGGACGATTTTTAGTCTTTATTACTGGTAATTTTGCAATAGCTGATAATGTTAATGTTGCTAATGATTGTAATTTAATTTTTTTTTCACTTAAGGAACGAGATAATTCATCTTCTTTTTTAGATTCTTCTCCATTCATTTACTTTTTAATTTAATAATTTTTTTTTTTATTTTTTCTTTAATTTTAAATTATTTTTTCAATATCAATTATATATTAAAATTATATGATAAAAATTAATAATTTATTAAATAAAATTAATCTAATTAATATTATTTCTTCTTATATAAATCTTATCAATTATTTTTATTAAGAAGACTAATTTTTTATTTTATCAAAATCTTTATTTAACAATTTGATAATAATTTCTTGAATTTATATTATATTTACTTTCAGATTACTTATTAAAGATCCTTGATTGTTTGGTTTCTAATATAAATAAAATTATTTAATTATTCAATACCTATTATTATCATTGATAATAATAAATTATATTTGTTAAAATAAAATAATATATATTTCCGTTTGAGACAAATATTTTATATCTTATAAATTAATTTTTATTTTATAAATGGGACAGTGTTGTGGTTCAACGAACTTATTGAATGCAGAAGAATATATATGTTCCATTTTCAAGAATGATCACTTAATATTTATAAATTATAATTATAATAGGCTTTTGAACTTAATAGTTAAATATAGAATTCAACAAGAAATTCGTAAAAAAGAGATAATATCTGAAATAATTCCAAAATTATATGACCATTCAGAGGACAATAAATTATTAAAATATCATACTGCATTTTTTGATGAAATTATATCACAGTTAAATGAAAATAATAATTATTATTCTGTTATTTTATATTTATATCCTTTTATAAACCATGAAGACGAAAATATAGAAAAAACGTTATCAAATCTGTTTAAATACACATGTCCCAATTTAACGAAATATATGCTTGCTATTACCTTAGAAAAATATATTAATTTTTATACAAATATCTTAACTAAAGTAGTGTTTGAAAAAGAAAATGAAAATGATATGAAAAGCTATTTGGAAGATTTATATAAAATATATTCAAAAGATAATATTAAAAAGTATGCTAATTCAATTATTGAACCAATAAAAAAAAAATATGGAAACAATGAAATTATATCATTAAAAGATTGTGAAGATATTTTAATTCCATTTCAATTAGGTTTATTCCAAAATAGTAGATTATTAATATTAAATCAAATAATCGAAAAACAGGAATAATTTTGTTTTAATTTTGAATTTTATTCTTCAATTTTATATATGATGAGAAAAAGAATTATAAATTAAGTTATATGTTGATTATAATATGTATAAATAAAAAGAAAAAATTGTATTATTTTATTTAATAAGAATATTAAAAAGAATTAACTTAATAATTAAAACTCAAATCACAATCTGTTATTTTTATTTCTCCTGATAATTTATTTTCATTTAATTTAATTAAAGGTTTATAATTATAAAAACTTCTTCCAATAATTAATAAATCTTTAATTGGTTTATCACTTAATTTTTGTGTAGAAATTTCTAAATTATAATCTCCATTTTCTAATTTATGTAAAAGTAAAAGAACATCTTCATTGGGAGAAAATATATTTAATAAATCAAAATTATCAATTTCAATATTTTCTAATTTTTCAAATAAAATTATATTTTCATATTTTTCAGAATAATCAAATTTAATTATTTTATCTTTTATTTTTTTTCCTTCAATAATAGATTTTAATTCATTAAATAAACTTACAATTTTATTTTCTGTTTGATGAAAAATTTCAAATTTAATTTTTTTAGGATTAGCTTCATCACCATTTATTAAATAATCAAAATAAAAACAAGTATTATCTTCTCCATTAAATTTAGGTAAACTAAAAAAATCATTTTCTTGTGAAAGATCTTTATACATTCCCATAATCCCTTTTTTAGAATTATTTTTTTCATTAGCAATAGTCTCTTCTTTAAATTTATAATAATCATCAAAATATTTTTTTAGTTGATTTTCATCAGGTAATACTTTTTGCAATTCTAATAAATGTTTATATGAATTTTCAAATTCTCCAATATGCATTTCACATAAAGATTTAAAATAAAATACTTTAGGAGTTTTTTCAAAAACAAAATTCTCAGTAATATTCTTTAAACCATAATTATAATTTTTTAAATTAATATAACAATTAGTTATATTTAAAGTTAAAGTATGTTGAAGAGTATTATACTCATCATTAATAAATTGATTAGGCATTTGAGTTAAATATTCTCTTGCATCTTTATATTTAATAATAGCTTCTTGAAATCTTTTTTCTTTAAATAAATCATTACCTTCTAATTTTAATTGACTTGCTTGTTCTATTCTTTCTTTAGGTTCTAATTGAATTTTTTTTGGTCTTGGTTTATCAAATTTAACTAATTCAATTTCATAATATATATTTTGGTATTTTTTCGCATCTTTTAATTCCATTTTTAATAATTCTTCCTTACTATATTTTTCTTTATCTGGAACATCAACTTTAAAAGCTTCATTTTTTAAATGTTCAATAAGTGTTTTATCACAATTTTTAAATTTTTCTTCTGAAAAATAAGTATATTCAGGTGCAATTTTAAATACACTTCTTTCACCCATTTTCATAGATTTAATTGAAATTTCTAATCCTGGAATCACTGAAAGTTTTCCTATTATAAATTTATACGGTTCTTTTATTATATTTGTATTATCTAATAATCTATCATCTTCTGTTTCACTATAATAATTAATTACAACTTCCATTCCTTTTCCAGGACATGGACCAAAACCCTCTGTTACTAATTTTTTTTGAATTAAACCATCTGATGTTATTGGTTTGTAATTTAAGGATTTATGAACTATATTTGTCATTTTTTTTTTCTAGATTTAAAAAATTTAAATATAATTAATTTTGATTTATATTAATGAAAATTAAATATTATAAATTTAAAAAAAATAAAAAAAAATGGGAAATGAAAATTTTAAAGATTATGATAGCGAAAAAGAAAATGAAGAATATAAAATAAATGAAGTTAGATATCCAAAAAGAATGAAAGATATAAAAGAAATAAAAGGTAAAGGGAATAAAGAAACAACAACTTCAATTAGTTCTAGTGACACAGAAGATGAAAATTTAGAAAATACACAATTTATTTTTGTTTGGAAAGAAGGAGGAAAAAAAGTAAATTTAACAGGAGATTTTTTTAATTGGACAAAATTTATAGAAATGAAAAAAGATAAAAAATCAAATTATTTCAAACTAAAATTGAGCTTACCAAAAAAAGTACATGAATTTAAATTTATTGTTGATGGCCAATGGAAATGTTCAAATGATTATAAACAAATAACAAATGATAATGGAGTTTTTAATATGATAAATTTAACTCATTCTGATCTTGAAAAAAAGCAAACAAAAAAAAAAGAAAAAAATAAGAAAGTTGATATAAATTATAATTGTTATCGTCCTAAAAAATCAGAAATGAATGTTGATGCTCCTGATGCTCCAAAATATTTTAATTATTATAATATTGATTATAATACTAGACAAAATAAAATAGGAAATAAGAAATTATTGATTTATAAAGAAAAAAATTTACTTAGTGAAAATAACTCTTATAAAAAAATACTAACAGCACCTCATATTAATTTATCTCATTGTTGTACTGCTTTAAAAAATGATTTTAAAACGAATATTAAAACTTCAGTTACATTAAGATTTAAACATAAATTTGTAACTTTTGTATATTATAAACCAGAATTTATGTAAAATTCTATATAGTTTAAATGAAAAATATTAATGTATAATATTTGAGTTTTTGTTAAAAAAAACTACTTAAGTTAATATATAGTAAATATGTATTAAAAGATTAATATATTTTTTAATTAAATATATATATTAAAATAAATGTAATTGTATTTTATTTCATAAAATTTTCCTCATTAATAATTTCTGTTCTCCATCTTTTTATTTAGTATTACAAATTATTGATTAAATGAATTTATTTAAAAGAAAAACAGAAACAATTGCTCCAGTACCACCAAACAAAAGTTTCACCCCAATTTCTTTGCTAAATTCTAATAATATTATCATTTCTGTCAAAAATATGAACAAATTCAATATTAGTTTTGTTATGAAAATTGTTATCATAAATTTTCAATTTTAAAATATCACCAACTTTTAATTTAATAATATCATTTACAATCATATCAGTATTATTAGTTGATTATTTAAAAATTAAATTCCCATCTTAATTTTAACTTCTTCAAATTTATTATTATGATATATCAATCATGTAATAAAGTTTCATATTTTACAATTTTATTTTTATTATTTTTTCTTCCACCCATATTTTGTTATACATCTTTTTCCATTTCAACAGATTTATATTTCTGAATCATCAATATTGTATATTTTCATTTTAAAATCTGCTATTTTTAATTTTTCTGTTATTAAAAGTTGTTCTAAACCAATTCTAAAATGTGGTTTATATAAAATTAATATTTATTCTTTTGATAAATTTACTTAATTTGATAATCCATTTGTTATTAAAAATCATTACTACAACCATTAATTTTTGTAAATTGTATTTTTTTAAAATTAAAAAATTAATAATTTATAAATTTAAAATTTAAAAAATTCTGGAAATTCAATTTTTTATTAAATGGAACATATACATGAACCTAGTGATGATAGTTATTGTACAACAGATGAAGATAAAAGAGATATAAATGAAGAACAAGACGAACCTCCAATTCCAATAACAGAAAAAGAAGGAGATATAATAAAAATAAAAGAAGATAATATAATTAAAATTATTGAAAAAGTAGGTACTTCATTATATAAACCAACTGAATATGATAATTGTGTTATTGAAAGTAATTGTTTTTATAATGATATTAATGATAATTTAAAAGAAATTCCTGTTCCTATTTTATGTAATTTGGATGGTAAAAATGAAATTAATTTAAAAGATGAACATTTACCTAGAAGTTTTTCTTATGCAATTACTGATTTAAGAATTGATGAATGTTGTTTAATTAAAATTAAATTTAAATATATTTTTAAATTTTTTGAAATTGATTCAAAAAAAAATAAATATTTTGAAGGAAAAGTTCCTAAAGAATTCTTAGATAAAGAATTTATTAAACAATATACAAATGAAAAAATTTGTTTTAGAGTTAAATTAGTTAATTTCTTTACTATTAAAAACTTAATGGATAAAGGAGAAATTCAAGCTAAAATATTAAAAAGAGCTCCAGAAATAAAATTTAATTATCCAAAAATTGGAGATGAAGTTAAATATAATATGAAATTTATTTATAAAGAAAAAGAAATTTATAATAAAGAAAATGTAACAAGTGAAATTGATGGACAAGGTGATGAAAGTAAATTATTTGAAATAGAAAAAAGATTACTCCAAAATACAAGAAAAGGAGAAATTAGTTTAATTACTGTTCAACAATCTTTCATGAAAGATAGAAATAAAAAATTTATTGAATATTACAAAATTGATAATGAACAACCTTTATTCTTTTATGTTGAAGTAATTGAAATTCAGCATTATAAATTTGTATATGATATTAATAAAGATAAATATTCAAAAACAAAGATTTTATATAATGGACTTGGATTAGATTGTCCTGATAGAGAAATGTTAGTTAAATTAAAATTACAAATTAAATTAAATGGAGAAATAAAATTTAATACATTTGAAAACAAAGATATAAATGAATATATAAAAGAAAATAAATACACAGAGGAATTAAAAGAATGGAGAGATAATATGAATAAAAAATATGATATTAAAAATATAGATGAAGAAGTAGATTTTAGTAAAAGTAAACAAATATTTGAGGAATTAAACATTCCAAATTTATTAAATATAGATATGAAAATGTATACTATTCCAAATTTACTTAGAAAAGTTTTAGTTCATATGAAAAGAAATGAAATAATATATATTAGAACAACATTTATAGATTACTTTAACATAAACAATTGTAAATTATATAACATAGGAAAATTTGGAAAAAATGAAGGAACATTAATAGAAATGTATGTACATTTATATGAATTCCAACAATTACCTACTTTTGGAAGATATCCTTATACAGATAAATATTCTCAAATGTTATTATATAAAAAAGAAGCTGATGAATGTTTTAAATCAAATGATATATATAGAGCAATGAAAATTTATCATAATTTAAATTATAGATTTGATGAAGGAGATATTTTTGGTAATGATCCTGAAAATTCTCAAAAACAATTAATGGAAAGTGATAAAGAATTATATGATAAATTAATTAAAATGAATATTGGAGTTCATAATAATTATGCTTTATGTAAATTAAAATTAGGAAGAATTTATACTTGTTATGAAACTGCAAAAAAAGTTGTTAAAAGTTTCGATGATAAAAACCCAAAAGCACTTTATTTATTAGGGAAAACTTCTTTAATGTTAAAATTTTATAAAGAATCTGTTGAAACTTTAAGAAAATTAAAAGAAATTCAACCTAATAATCCTGAAGTTGAAGAATTATTAAATGAAGCTGAAAAAGCGAATAATGATGATTTAAATAAAGAAAAAAAAATGTTTAAAAAAATGTTTAAATATTCTGATTAATTTATAGTTTTAATTATAAAATAACTTTTAATTATATAATAACTTTTTTTTCAATAAAAATTAAATTAATGAAAATCTAATACTTATATAATATATAATAAATTTGATTAATATTTTTCAGAAAAGTTGAACTTCCATTTTTTTATAATTTAAATTAGACATTTTATAAAATATATTTTTATAAATATTTTCCATTTTCTTTTCATTTTTATTTTTATTAATTTTTTTAAAACAATAAATAAGAGAAAGAAGTTTATTTTTTTGTAGAGTATTATAAAAAGGAATTTCTAAAATTAAATGATTAAAATTAAAATATGATATTGATTTAACAATTTTTCTCTTATGTATTAATTCATTTTCAATAATTTTACAATCAGAAATTCTTTTACCAGTAGAAAAATGATGATTAATTTCATTTAATATAATTTTAATTTTTAAATAAGAATTTGATTTATTATTTTTATAACTTTTTATTAATTTAGTTAATAAATCAAAATTTATATTTATAGGAATATCTAAAAAGATAACTTTTAAATGTTCTCTAAATAGAAGAATAAATTGTTCAATTAATTCAATTTGAAAATTCATATCATAATCAAAAGAAAAACTTAATGTTTCTAATTTATTGAATATATTTTTTTTTGATTGATAATATTTTATAAATAATTTAAAATCATTTGATGATAATTTCTTTATTTTTAAAAATGATAAATTAGGAGGAAAATTTTCAAATTTTATATAAGAACAAACATTATTAAAATCAAAAATAAGTTCTGAAATTATTAAATTATTAAATTTAAATCCATTTTCAAAAACATAATATCTTTTTTTTTTGATTATTTCCATTAAATTTTTTTTATGAAGATTATCATCATCAAATTTAATTTCTAAATAATTTAAGTTTGTAGCTAATTTTTGAATACTAATAAATAAATTGATTATAAAACAAGTAATAGAAGAATTATAATTATCAAAATTTTCAATATTAGTTTTTAAATTTAAATAATTTGATAAATTAATTGATAATTTTGTAAAATCTCCCATTTTATGATCTAATATTATAGATAAATCAAATAAATTTTGATTAAAATTGTAAAATAATTTATTTATTATTTCTTCATCTTTTAATAATAATAATTTATTGTCTTTCATATTTTTTTTTGTTATATAATTAAAATATAACATATGTTTATTATCATATATTTCAAAGTCTACAAAGTCATTTATTGGGTTTTCCATTATATTATTATCTGATTTATAATGTTTCATTTGGTTTTCATCAGTATTATTTAATTGAGAAAAAACATTAATTTTGCTTTTTAAATATAAATTATATTTTTCTGAATTTATTAATATTTTTCTTAAAGATATTTTTTCACTTGGAAACAAATTTAATTTTAAATTATATAAATTTTCATCTTTTATTAATGATAAATTACAATAATAAAATAATAAAGGGTCAAAAGAATTAATTTCATATTTCATTTCAAAATATTTACTCATAAAATTATTTAAAAAAAATTCAAATTTCATTAATTTATTATTTAGAATAGAATTATAATTAATAATATTTTTTCCTGTAGTTTTCATAAATGGATTAATATTATAATTATAATTAGGGGAATTTAAAGATAAACTTCTTTGATATTCTGACGATGAGGCCATTGTTCTTAAATCACTATTATTTTCTACTTTTGATTTATTTTTACAATTTTCATCCTCAGAGAATATTTTAGATAAAATATAATGTGATTCAATTTGATATGAATCATATATCTTAATAGATAATGAATTAACATTATATATTGAATAAGCTGATTTTAATAAAATTAAATTTGAGATAAAAGTTGATTCATAATCTTTACAATAGGAGATAATATTTTCTTCATTAATTTCATATGGATTTATTTTATTATACTCCTTATTTATTGGAATTATATTAAAATCAAAATCAAAATGAATACATGAAGGGAAAAATTCAGGAATAAAATATGAAAAAAGAGTAATAACATCTTCATTTATTTTTTCTTCATTTTTACCATTTAATCTAATTTTTAATATTTTAATTTCTGAAAAATTCTCTATTATATCTTTTGCATTATATTCTCTGACATTAAAATCTAAATGGAATTTTTTTAAAGAAAAATTTTCCAATTCTTCGATTTTTTTAATTTTTTCTAAAATATTAACTAAAATATCTATTATTGTTAATAAAGTTGAATATTCTAAAATTAGAATTGTTCTTAAATCATCATCATAACAAATATAACCTAAACTTGGATTTTCTTCCCTAAAATATTTTTTTATTTTTTCTACCAAATTTTGTATTTCTTTTAAAAAATTTTCATCCAATTTCGGTGATTTCATAATTTTATTTTCTAATTTATATTTATAATACATTAAACTAACTTTAAGATCTGTTACTATAGAATTAAATTTTTTTTCTTTATCACCTTTTTTTATAATATCAATTTTTCCACTTTTATCAGAATATTTCAAGAAACTTTCATTCATTAATAATTAAAATTATTATATTAGAATATTTTTAATATTAAAATAAATTAAATCTTTATTTTTATTTTCGAAATTTTAATTGTTAAATTTTAAAATTTATTTTAAACAAAATAAAAGAAAAAATTAAAATAATAAATGGATGGATTTGTTGATAATTCAATAATAAAAAATCTCCAATCAATATTTAAAGATTATGTATCAAAACCAGATGAATTTATTACTAAACTAAATGTAATAAAATTCTTTTTTGATTATAAATTAATTGATTCTTGTGGATATAATATATTTGAAATCAATTCTTTTTTAAATCAATTAAATCCACATGAAGATAAAATTACAATGAAAATGTTTTTAATTTTAATATTTTATATATACAAACGTCAAATGGAAACTTTAGAAAATGAAGGTACAATAAAGTCAAATGAATCATCAGTAAGTCAAATGACAGTAAATGACATAAATAATATAGTTGATGAACAGTTACAAATATTTAAAACTAATAATATAATTAAATTGATGTTAGAAAAAAAAGATGGAAAAGAATCACCTTATAAATTCCAATCCCCAGATTTTACTAAAGATGAAATTAAATATGTTTGTCAATATGAAATTTTAAATTTTATTTCAGCATATATGCATTCAATTGAAACTTCAATATTTGACTTATATGCAATTACAAATACGAATCAAAATAATATAATAAATTTTAAATATGTTAATTTAACAAAAATAAATACATTATTTTTCGATTTTCCAGTTTTTGCAAATTTTTCAAGTGAAAAAATCGCAACTTATATGCAATTATTTATAGAAGGAATAACCCAAAATAATTTTGAAACATTTCAATCATTATTTGATGAAAGAATGCCAGATGATAAAATAAAAGAAATATTTGATTCTTTTTATTATGATTGTGATTTAGATGAAATGAATTTTTCTTATAGTGGATTAACATTATTATTAGTATTATTTGCATTAAAATTAGAAAGCTCAGAAGGATTATCATATCAAGAAGCTTTAGAATATATGTTTGAAACTGCATTTGGATTAAAAACCGATAATGCAAATTTAACAGAACAAGTTCAAGAAGAAGAAGAAGAAGAACCGGATTTTGATTTTATTCCAGAAAGTGAAACTTTAAATCATGTTAAAAATTTCAAATATAATGAAGATGATACAGACTTTATAGGAGATTTCTTAAAAATGTTAGAAACTGCACTTCCTCCTTTAGATAATGTTATTGATTCTTTTAAAAATGATGTTCCATTTCATTCTAATACAATATCAACAAATAAATACAATGTTATTCCTGCTAAATTTCCCTTAGAAAGATTACAAGTTGAAATTGATGAAGAAAGAGAAAAAGAGACTGCAATTAGAGAAGGAAAAAGAATAGCAAAAGCTAAAAAAGCTAAAAAAAGAAATGCAAGAGATCCTCCTCCTAAAGAAATTTATATGGATGAATTTCCAAATGAAAAAATTAAAAATGAAAGATATTTAGGTTCAAAATTAATTAATACTTTAACAAATAGAGTTGTTAAAAATACATTTAAAGAAATTATTGCAAATACTAATGTATATCCTGCATTAATAAGAGAAACTTTAATTTTACCAAATTTATTACCTTCTAAAATAAAAGAAATGATAATTGAATGTTATAAAGATCAAATAAAAGGTCATTCAGAAATAGCAATAAGGAGATTAGAAAGATCAAAAATTTTATTAAGAGATTTATCAAGTGATGATGATATTCAAGTAGATTTATTTTATGAATTAACATTTGGAACTTTATATGAAGATTTAGATTATGATTTACAAGCAATGAAATATTATTATGAAGCTAAAAAATTAAGTGATAAATTACTTCAAGTAGATCCAGATACAGCTTTAGTATATTCATATTTAGGAGCTTTATTTTTAAAATTAAATGAATTAGAATGGTCTTTGAGATGTTATCAAAAAGCAAAAGAATTAAGAGAAAAAACTATTGGAGGAGATACTTTAGATACTGCAGCAATATATAATAATTTAGGTGTTGTAAGCTTTTATATGGAAAGTTTTCTTCCTGCTAATTCTTATTTTAATTTAGCTTATGAAATTACTAGAAGTATTTTAGGCTTAAGAAATCCAAGAACTTTGTTTATTAAAAGTAATATTACAAAAATGAGTCAATTGAACTTTAATAAGGAAGTTAACTTTAAAACTCTTGGAAAATATCCTACTCCAACTATGCTTATTAAAAATCCTAAAAGAAAAAAAAAATAATTTTATTGTTTTGTTTGTAATTTATTTTTAATATTTTTATTACATTTTTAAAACAATATTTGTTTTTTTTATTTTTTTTATTTTATGGATGAAATTGATACTAGTTCTAAAACAAATCAAGAAAATATTTCTTTAAATATTAATTCTAATAATATTGAAGAAAAGTCTACTTTTGAAAGAGCAATTATTGAAGCTTTTAAACAAAAAAACGCTTATGATTGTATAAAAAAATTATCAATTGCTTATGATGAAATAAAATTTTTTATTAAGGAAATTAAAACTTCAAAAGGGAAAAAATTTATATTAAATAAAAATGTGTTAGATAAATTAAATAGATTGATTGGAAGAAAATATTTTAATGTAAATATATTAATTGGAAAAATATATAATGAATTATTAGAAGCATCAAATTTTGAAATTTTATCAAATGATATAAATTTATTACTTCAATTATCAAACCAAGTAATAAATAATTTAGATATAATTCAAAGTATAAATATATCATTAGATTTAGAAAAAAAATGTGCAACATTTTTAAATTATTTAATAGAAAATACAGAACAAAATTTAGATGATGAACAAAAAGAATCTCTTCAAGAATTATTTAATTCTTTTCCATCAAGATATTCAAGTGAATCATTTAATAATTTCAAAAATATGAAAGAAGAAATTATTCAATGTTTTGAATCTGATGATTTTGAAAATAAAATGAAAGGAATTTTTTTATTAATGGATAATTTTGGAAACACTTATTCAATTGAAGAACAATTTGATTTATTATTACTTTATGGAAATGAAATTGTTAAAAGTATATTAAGTGATTCTGATATAAAATATAGAAAAGTATATTTTCAATTAGGTAATTTCATGAATAGTATGTTATACAATATAAAATTTAAAGTAATAATTGAAGCTGAAAATCAAAATAATAATTCAAATTCTAAATTAATTTTTTTATATGATAAAATTAAAGAAGATGAAAAAGAAATAGAAAATATTCATTTAGAAAAATCAGAAACTGATTATTCAATGAGTGATTTATCCTTTTTAAAAGATTCTCTTTTTGAATTAACAACTAAAAAAGATATATTAGTTAAATCTGAGAATATAATTTCAATATGTTTATTAATTTTAAATTCTTTAATTATATATGAAAATTTATTTGATTTACAATATGTATGCTATTTACTTCTTAAAAAAATATATTTTAGATTTCCTCAATATAAAAAAAATATAGAAGATTTACTCATTAAAAATTTGATAAATTTAAATAATTTTAATTCACCAGAAGAAAGAAAAATAATAATGGAATGTCTTCAATTTCTTCATTTTATATTAAAAGAAGGAGATGAAAATTTAAAAAATAAATTAAAAACTATAATTGAAGAAAAAAAAATAAATATAAATCTTGAAGATAATTTACCTTTTGATAAAATTTCAGTAGAATATGAAAAATTGGTTTTTTCAGATTTTAATTTAAGATTTGGATTTCCACATTTATGTAACATCGATGCAGGAGGTGAATTTGCAAAATATTTTGAAATAGAAAATCCTAATTCTTTAATTTATATTGGAATTGCTATTAATGCTTATGATATAAATATTAAATTATTAAAATATTGTCCTAATGTTAAAATTGAAGATAATAATTATGATGAATTAACTGATAATGATCATTTCATTGAGGTTTTTAAACTTGATAGATTTGATTGTAGTGAAATTCCACTTAAAATTATTTTATATACTAAAGAACCTGGGATTTATAAATTAGTTTTTGATAATAGTTTTAGTTGGTTTACTTCAAAAATTGTTAGATATAGATTAAATGTTCTAAAATTATTAAGTGATATCAAACCAGATAAAAATGAAAATCATGAAAAGAATAAAGAAACTGATAAAATTGATGTTCATGTCCAAATTTAAATAAATCTTATATATAAAATAATCTTAATTTTATTTAATAAATTTAAGATTAATTATATACTTAATTATATACTGAATTATATAAAAATGAACTAAACAATATCTTTTTTTAATTAAAACATTACTTTCAATTTTTATTATTCATAATTCAAAAAATAGATTATTTAATTCAATATAATTTATCAAGAAAAACAATATGTAAAGTTTTTTTAATTTACAGAGTTGGAAATTTTTGGAAATAAATATTTAACAATTATTTCCAATTAATTTTTTCACTTTAAAAAAAAGTCTTCACTATTTTTTAATATTTCATTCCAATAAGGATTTATTCAATAAAATAAGGAGTATTATGAAAGATTTTTTAATAATCAATTCAATTTATGAATATAAAAATTAAAATTTATTTATTTATAAATTAAAATATAGATTTTAAAAAGAAAAGAATTATTTTATATATATATTTAAATTTGAGAGAAAATAAAAATAATTTTTTTAATTTCAAATTATAAAATTTAATTTTTATTTAAAAAATGAATAGATTGGGGATTG